>Ga0105239_10001169_pt1 | contig 36099 bp, 30 predicted proteins | sample KBSC44metaG_FD_92761 | JGI IMG/M metagenome (GOLD analysis project Ga0105239, IMG submission 92761) | Corn rhizosphere microbial communities from Kellogg Biological Station, Michigan, USA - KBS C4-4 metaG | ecosystem: Host-associated > Plants > Roots > Rhizosphere > Soil | place: Michigan, USA... | reverse complement strand
GCTACCTAAAAACCCGGCGGAATTATTAATGTCGCCGCGGGTAGATGAGCTTTTTGAAAGGCTAAAAGATCAATTTGACTATATCATTATAGATACATCGCCGGTTGGACGTGTTGCCGATGCCTTTAGTTTAGCCAGGTATGCCGATTTAAGTATCTACCTGGTTAGGTATAATTATACCAATGTGGGGCAATTAGAGATACTCCGGGATATTTACGAAAACGAAAAGTTGAAAAACCCCATGGTTATTTTTAACGACGCGAAAAAGGAGAACCGCCCGGCTTATGGATATGGAGGCTACGGCTATGCATAACGTAACAACAAAACCGATCGAATTTGCAATTAATAAGGTCTGTTTAAAACATATATACAATTAATGCAACACTGCCGGCATATGTTGGCGATTATTTGAACACGAAATTAAATTTTAATACAGCCTTAAAAAAATGCAGAATGGCTTAAAATAAACTGCAGAAAATTGGCAACGTGTTTTTACAAACTATACGTTGCCGCCAATCGATTTGATATTTAATTTTTCTAAAATAGTTATCATGTAAGTGATATGGCGAAGCCATATTGGTTAGCCGGATTAGAAAAACACTTTATAAAGCCTTAAAAGAATGCAGAATGGCTTAAAATAAACTGCAGAGAATCGGCAGCATGTTTTTTAAACTATCTGTTGCCCGCAATCAATTAAAAATTCAAATTTTTTGAAAAAGACATCATGTAAGTGATATGGCGAAGCTATTGCCGCTCCCGAAAGCAATGTTTTTTACTTGAGATTATATGGAAACGCTATCAACACTTGTAAAAATGACCAGTCTGAATTTACACGAAAAGAGGTGGCTTGTAATTTACACAAGGCCCCGGTGGGAAAAAAAAGCCGACCACCTGTTACAAGAGCGGGGTATAGAATCTTATTGTCCGCTCAGGAAAGTTCAAAACCAATGGGCCGACCGAAAAAAAGAAGTTAGCCTTCCACTATTCAACTCCTATGTCTTTGTTCACGTTACGCTTCGTGAAGAAGCTTCGGTGCTCTATTCAATGGGTGTGCTTGGCTTCGTATACTACATGGGTAAACCGGCCGTGGTAAGGGATAATGTTATCGACGAGATAAAAAGGAATTTAACTGCCTACAAAGATGTCGAGATCGTTAGCCTGGAAAACATATCAGTAGGCGACCGGGCAATGGTTAAAGAGGGCCCCTTTACTAATCAAGTTGGCAAGGTAGTTCAAATTAATGGCAAAAATGTGCTAATGGTTCTTGACAATATCAATTGTGCATTGGTTACACGCATCCCGTTTCAACAAATCGCTATTCAAAATTAAAAACATTAAAAGAAATGAGCAACAATAAACCTCAAATAGGAATTATCGGCCTGGGCTACGTGGGCCTTCCGCTGGCAGTCGAGTTTGCAAAGCAGTACAAAGTATTTGGATTTGATATTAGTAATAAGCGTGTTGAACAGCTTATCTCAGGCTTCGATCATACAAAGGAAATTGACCCGGTAAACCTGATAGACGTAATTACAACTGACTGTACTACTCGCCAGGGCCTGTATTGTACTTACGACATAGAAAAATTAAAATCCTGTTCCATCTTTATTGTAACGGTGCCTACCCCGGTCGACAAAAATAACCGGCCCGATTTAAGCCCACTGATTAATGCGAGCCTGTTAATTGGTAAGATTCTAAAAAAAGGCGATATCGTTATTTACGAATCAACGGTTTACCCGGGCGTTACTGAGGACGAATGTGTGCCGGCTCTCGAAAGAGCATCCGGACTTCGATTCAATTTTGATTTTTTTGCGGGCTACTCGCCCGAAAGGATCAATCCGGGAGATAAAACACATACCGTTGCAAAAATCCGCAAAATCACCTCAGGTTCCACCCCCGAAACAGCAGAAATAGTTGATCAGCTTTATAAGTCGGTTATTTCTGCGGGCACATTTAAAGCCGATTCAATTAAAGTCGCCGAAGCGGCAAAGGTTATTGAAAACGCGCAGCGCGATATCAACATTGCTTTTGTAAACGAATTGGCAATGATTTTTAACAAAATGGGAATTGATACCCACAAGGTTTTAGAAGCTGCCGGAACAAAATGGAACTTTTTGAACTTTCGGCCAGGCCTCGTTGGAGGGCACTGTATAGGTGTTGATCCGTATTATTTAGCCCAAAAGGCACAAGAAGTGGGATATCATCCAGAGATTATCCTGGCCGGCCGGCGTATAAACGATGCGATGGGCGCCTACGTAGCCGACCAGTTCATTAAAAAAATGACTTGCATGGGCACCTCACTTATAGATGCCGAAGTGCTGATACTTGGCTTTACATTTAAAGAGAACTGCCCTGATGTACGCAATACACGCGTTATCGACATTGTAAACCGGCTTAAAGAATACAATGTTAAGGTACATGTTCATGATCCCTGGGCCAATGCCGATCACGCTAAAGGCGCTTATGGGATAATCTGCGAAAACGGCGAGTCAAAAGATCGCACTTACGACGGTATTTTGCTGGCAGTTGCACACGATGAGTTCAAAAACATCGATCTTGAAAAACTCTGCAAACCAAACGCAGTACTATACGACCTAAAAGCCTTTTTACCCGATAGCGTTGTAAACGCCCGCCTGTAAGCTTTTGTATTTATGAGTTTAAAAGATAGAGCGGTTTCTGGCCTGTTATGGTCGCTATGGCAGCAGCTCAGTTCAAAAGTAATAGGGTTTTGTATTTCTATTTTTTTAGCACGCCTGCTTGAACCGGCAGAATTTGGGCTGCTTGCCATGCTAACGCTATTTATTGCGGTAGGTAATACTTTATTGGACGGAGGTTTAACTGTTTCGCTGATACGGACGGTTGATGCGGACCAACGTGATTTTTCAACAATATTTTATTTCAACCTCGCGGGAAGTGTATTCCTATACTTAATACTGTTCACAACCGCACCGGTTATTGCAGGGTTTTATAACCAGCCTCTGCTAAAAGCGATAGTCAGGGTTTATGGTTTGACATTAATAATAAACGCTTTTTACGGTGTGCAAAGCACCTTATTGATAAAAGACCTAAAATTCAAAAAACAAACAAATATTCAAATACCAGCGGCTATAGGTGGAGGGCTGTTGGGCATTGCACTTGCAGAAATGGGTTATGGCGTGTGGAGCCTGGTGTGGATGGGATTGTGCACGTCGCTTCTTTCTACAGTTATGCACTGGTATTATTCTCCCTGGCGCCCTGCGTTTTTGTTTGACAGCGAGTGCTTTAAAAAACATATTCATTTTGGTTACAAGATGACTTTGTCCGGCCTATTGGATACGGTTTACCAAAATTTGTACCTGATTATTATTGGCAAATATTTTTCGGCAGCACAACTTGGTTATTATTCGCGTGCCGATACCATTAGTCAATTGCCTATCGGAAATATTTCTGCGGCTGTTAATAAAGTGGCGTATCCCATGTTCGCCGAGATAGCTAACGATATAGTGAAGCTTAAAAATGTGTACAAGCGATTAATGCAGCAGGTGCTATTTTGGAATGCTCCCGTTTTAATCCTCTTATTTCTCTTAGCTGAGCCTTTGTTCCGTTTTTTATTAACAGATAAATGGCTGCAGGCTGTGCCATATTTTAAGATACTGTGTATTAGCGGCATTATGTACCCATTACATGCCTACAACCTGAACATTTTAAAAGTTATGGGTGAAAGCGGTTTGTTTCTCAGGTTAGAGATTATTAAAAAAGTGCTTAGCGTATCTGGAATCCTGGTTTTTATTCAATTTGGCATTTACGGACTCCTCTATTTTCAACTAGGTTTCAACCTGGTGGCATACTTTATTAATTCGATGTACAGCGGCCGGCTTATCCGGTACCCGGTAAAAGAGCAGATTGAAGATATACTACCAATTTTAATTTTAGCCGGCGGCGCAGGTATAATTTGCTTTTTTGTCGACCTCGAACTTATTGCCCGGCTAACGCCCGACCTGTTACGGATGATAATCATTGCCATCTGTTACCCTGCGCTTTACTATACATCAAGCCGGCTGATAAAATCACCCGCTATAAATGATTTTAAATACTTAATCCTAAAAAGATGATACCTGTAACAAAACCTTTTTTACCGGCCGAAAAGGAATTTAAAGGCTACGTGAAAACTATTTGGGAGCGCCAGTGGCTAACAAATAACGGCCCGCTGGTAAACGCGCTCGAATTAAAACTTAAGGAGTATTTAGGCATCGATCATTTGTTATACGTAACAAATGGCACCATCGCTTTGCAACTGGCCATAAAAGCTCTCGGGCTTACCGGTGAGGTGATAACTACGCCATTTTCGTTTGTGGCAACCACAAGCAGTATTGTGTGGCAGGGATGCGAGCCCGTGTTTGTTGATATCGACGCAGGAACGTTTAATATTGATCCGGCTAAAATTGAAGCTGCAATTACTGCTAAAACCACAGCGATACTTGCAACGCACGTGTTTGGCAACCCTTGCGATATTGATGCGATAAAAAAGATAGCTGACAGGCACAACCTCAAAGTAATTTATGATGCAGCACATTGTTTTGGGGTTCGCTACAAAAACAAATCGATATTCGAGTACGGCGACATAAGCATCACCAGTTTTCACGCTACAAAATTATTTCACACCATTGAGGGCGGTGGTGTTTTTACAAAACAACCGGAATTGCTTAAGAAGATGGCCATAATGCGAAATTTCGGCTATTCGGGTGTGGACACCTTTTCTGACCAGGGTATTAACGCAAAAAACTGCGAGTTGCATGCCGCAATGGGTCTATGCAATTTAAACCATGTTGATGAAATACTTAGGCAAAGAAAAAAACTGTATAGCCATTATTTATATCGTTTAGGCAAATTAGACGTGCAGTTTCAAAAATTGGAGAATGCAGAAGACTATAACTACGCCTACTTCCCGGTAGTTTTTAAAACAGAGGAATTGATGAAGGAAAGTAAAGAGAAGCTTGAACTGGCCCAAATTTATTGCCGCAGGTACTTTTACCCTTCACTATCTGCTCTGCCTTATGTCAATAATTCGACTATGCCTGTATGCGATTCAATTGCCAGCCGGATTCTTTGCCTGCCATTATACCATACTTTGGCAACCTCAGATTTAGATCTTATCGCCAGGCTACTGTTGAGGGTTCAAAATTTCGATGAAAACGACAAATTAAAAGCGACACATTTTGGTGAATTAATAACGGGCCAAATTGAATCAGAATTGAAAAAACAACCGCTTAATATAAACTAACCATGAGCACCCAGGCCTTAATGGTAAGCATATGCTATATTACCCACAACCACGAAAAGTTTTTGGCCCAGGCTATTGACTGCTTGATGAAGCAAAAAACAGATTTTGAATTTGACATTGTGATTGGAAACGATTGTTCGTCTGACGGGACGTCAGAGATTCTTAAACATTATCAGCAAATGTACCCTGAGAAAATAAAAGTAATTTCATCGGACAAAAAAGTTGGCACCATAGCTACTCTTGTAGGGTGCAACGGGCTGTGTAAAGGAAAATATATAGCACTATGCGAAGGAGACGATTTCTGGACTGATCCAGACAAGTTGCAGAAACAAGTAGATTTTTTGGAAGCAAATCCCGAGTATCAATAGGCAGACAAATTCCTCCCTTGTCCTTATAACTATACTTAAGCAATTTCAAATTAAGTCTCGTTACTGGCATTATTAAATGCTCAGGCTCTGACTACGGCGAGCCGCCAAAAGCAAAGCTTTTCGAAGAATCAATAATGAACCGAATTTGACCAGTATTGGCAAACAACCCTTTAATATAAACTAAATACAATGAGTACCCGCGAACTACTGGTAAGTATATGCTGTATCACTTATAATCACGAAAAGTTTTTAGCTCAAGCTATTGACAGTTTTATGATGCAAAAAACGGATTTTGAATTTGACATTGTTATAGGCAATGATTGCTCCAATGATGGAACCTTAGCGATAATAAAAGATTATCAGCAAAAATATCCTGGTAAAATAAAAGTAGTCTCCTCCGAAAAAAACATGGGAACCATATCTAACCTCATCGGTTGCACAGCTTTATGCAAAGGAAAGTATATAGCATTGTGTGAGGGCGATGATTTTTGGACAGACCCGGATAAGTTACAGAAACAGGTAGATTTTTTGGAAGCAAACCCTGAGTATGTGATTTGCTGTCATTACACCCGGGTAATTAACGAAAATGATAAAACACTGTATGTTCATCCCAAGCCCGTGCCCCTGGAACATTCTTATTTAGACCTCCTTTCAGGCAAACAGGAAGAAACAAAAACCGCGACTTTATTATATCGCAATGTTGCAGAAATACACCAACTATTTGCCCGGTCATGGTTTTATAAATGTTACGCTGGCGATAAAATATTTAAACTCTTCGCCACGCATTCTACGGGGCAAAAAATTTATGTTATGCCCGAAGTTATGAGCTGTTACCGTAATCACCTGGGCGGCGTTTGGAGCATGATTGATGCACAGGTGCGGATGGAAAGAATGATAAGTGACTTTAACCTTATTATTAAAAACTTTTCGTACCCCACATTCCAGAGGAAAAAGCTTTTGCTGCTCTATTTAAAAAAGTACCTGTTATTTGAATTACGGCGGCTCGAAGTCCGCAAAGCATATAATACGGTGAAGTACCTGCTGTAAGACGACGCCCAGGGAAAATGATGAAATCAAAATCTCGATTGCGTAATATGCGTCCATTAATATTTATTATTCCATCGCTGTTGGGAGGAGGTGCCGAACGAGTATTAATTAGCCTGGCCAATTATTTTACAGGGCAGCGGGTTGACGTAGTACTTATAGCCTTAAATTATGGGACACCTGCTTATCCTGTTGATAAAAGAGTAACCGTTATAAACCTGCTAAATCGCAAAAAAAACAACCTGCCGTACAGAGTTTATTACATGATGAGCACCTTTTGTAAACTGCTCTATTTACTAATAAAGTTTCGCCCCGCGTGTGCATTATCATTCATAACATCGGCAAATATTTGGACGGGACTTGTCTGCAGCATTACAAGGACGCCCTACATAGTTTCGGAGAGAACATCGCCAAAACGCACTATTAACCAATTTAACTATCTCATTAGCCACCTGGCAGCTTTTATATACAAAAAGTCAATGGCTGTTGTGGTTGGCACCAAAGCCGTTGAAGTTTGTTTGCGTGAAAACAATGCATTTAAAAATCTTAAAAACATCAAAAGGATAACCAATGCGGTGCCTGTATTTGAGCCCGTATCGGGCACAAAGGTTCACGGCCGCAAATTTATACTCGGAGTGGGCCGGCTGGCTTATGTAAAAGGATTTGATCAGCTAATATTGGCATTTAGCGAGGCACAACTGAACGATATCGATCTGTTAATTGTAGGTGAAGGCCCCGAAAGAGCCAACCTGGTTTGCCAGGTTTACAACCTTGGTTTACGGGACCGGGTAATATTTGCCGGCGCAAAAACTAACCTCCAGGATTTTTACAGCCAGGCTGAAGTATTTGTTTTACCATCGAGAAATGAAGGGTACCCGAATGCATTGGTTGAAGCGATGAGCTTTGGCTGCCCCTGTGTTGCAATGGATTGCGAATTTGGTCCCTCGGAGATTATTGTTAACGAGCAGAATGGGCTATTAGTTAATCATGGTGATATACAGGCTTTGGCTGGTGGAATAAACCGACTAATTAATGACCGGTCACTTGCAAATACTTTAAGAAATAACGCAAAAAAAATAAGCGATACCAACAGTGCCGAAAAAATACTGGAGCAATGGAGTAATCTGATGTTAACCCCATAACCCTTTTCGCCGATAAAAGTTAACTGTCGGCGGCAAATCTGAAAAATTTTACAGAATAGCATTATGGTGCAATATTTAATCCGCCTGGATGATCTGTGTCCAACAAACGATTTAAGGAAATGGGAAAGATTTTTCAACCTCTTCGACCGATATAATATTAAGCCGATAATAGCAGTTATCCCGGATAACCGCGACCCGAAATTAAACGCCTGCGGAATTTACAACCCCGACTACTGGCCCCTGGTCAGAAAACTCCAGGCAAAAAACTATGTAATCGGTATGCATGGCTTCGAACATCTGTATCAAACAAGGCATTCAGGCGTACTAAAATTGAATCCCCGATCAGAGTTTGCCGGGTTACCTTTATATATACAGGAAGCCAAAATCAGGGCGGCGTCCGCAATATTTAACCGCGAAAATGTTCACCCTTCAGTATTTGTCGCACCGGCTCATTCCTTTGATAGCAACACGCTTTTGGCACTGGCCAGCAGCTCAGATGTTAAAATCATTAGCGATGGCTTTTTAAATTCGCCCTATATCAAATCTGGTTTTAAATGGGTCCCGGTACAACTACCTGAAGCTACCGAAAAAGTTGATGGCACCTGGACGTTTAACTATCACCCCGAAACTTGTACAAATGAGGCATTTTATAAACTGGAAAAATTTATAAAAAAACATCACCAAAGCTTCGTGTTGCTCTCGGGCTTAACTTATAACATTTACTCCGGCAGGGATTATTTTACAGAGCATTTTAATATCTACAGGCGACTGTTGCGCAAATGTGGCAAAAGGCAAATTGCCATGCTTAAACATCACTTAACGTAAAACTACTCAGGAAAATGAAAGCTATTTAAACTTTTAATCAATATATTATGAATATTCCTTTTTCACCACCGTACATCGATCAATCAGTTATTGACGAGGTGCTCCACACGCTTGATTCAAGATGGATCACAACAGGGCCAAAAGTAGCGGCCCTTGAGCAGGAAATGGTTAAGGCAACATCATGTCGTAAAGCCGTGTGTGTTAATTCATGGACGTCGGGTGCTATATTGATGTTAAAGTGGTTTGGTATAAGGCCCGGCGACGAGGTAATTATCCCGGCATATACATACTGCGCAACAGCATTGAGTGTACTGCACTGCGGCGCTACCCCCGTAATCGTGGATATTTCGGACGATTTTTGTATCGACTATCACCAGGTTCGAAAAGCAATAACCACAAAAACAAAGGCAATAATAGCCGTGGATATTGCGGGTTGGCCATGTAACTATGAAAAGTTAAACGCAATTATCAGAAGCCCGGCAATTTCCAGGTTGTTTGTTGCTGCCTCGCCAAAACAGAAATTACTGAACAGAATACTATTAGTGGCTGACGCGGCTCACTCCCTGGGCGCTAAAATCAATAACGAGGCGGCTTCCCAACAAAGCGACGTGGCAATTTTTTCATTTCACGCCGTCAAAAATATTACTACTGCCGAAGGTGGCTGTATTTGTTTAAATCTGCCGGAAAGTTTTGACGTCGAAGCTGAATACCAGTTTCTTAAGATGTATACCTTAAATGGGCAGAACAAAGACGCACTCTCAAAATCGAAAGGAAATGGCTGGAAATACGATATTCTTTTTCAGGGTCTTAAAATTAACATGCCGGATATTTGCGCTGCCATAGGCCTGGCTCAAATCCGGAAATATGATGACGACCTTTTACCAAGGCGTAAGCTAATTGCGCTACAGTATATTAAGGCATTTAAAAACATGCCCTGGTTCGTTGCTCCGCCTTTATTTGATAAAAGCCGGGAATCAAGCTATCATTTATTTCCTCTGCGTATTAAAGATATAACCGAAGCACAAAGGGATTTAATAATTGAAGACATAGCTAAAATGGGCGTTGCCGTAAATGTCCATTTCATACCCTTACCAATGTTAACATACTTTAAAAGTTTAGGATATCAAATTGCAGGGTATCCGGTTTCGTATCATCAATACGCCCGGGAAATTTCATTACCTATTTACCCCCAGTTAACCGATGCCGAAATAGGCTTTATTATCAAATCTGTAATAATCGCGGTGCAAAAACAACTCATCTACATCAACGGCCAGGCAGTAAAAATAGATGCAGATAATGTTAAACAAATTGGTTACGCTATTTAAAAGCATTTTTATGATTGCGAAAAGAATTTTTGATGTGTGCTTTGCCATGATTGGTATCATTTTATTAAGCCCTTTGTTTCTACTTATCTCATTGCTGATAATGGCCGATACCGGCGCCCCGATATTATATTTCCAAAAAAGGGTGGGGCTTAAGCGCAAGGTATTTAATGTGGCAAAATTCAGGACAATGGTAATTGCAGCAGATCGGCTCGGCTGTCTTACTATCGGGAATGACGATCGGCGAATTACAAAGACCGGCTACTACCTGCGTAAATACAAATTGGACGAACTGCCTCAGCTATTTAATGTGCTAATAGGAGACATGAGTTTTGTTGGGCCCAGGCCAGAGGTGAGTAAATACGTAAAACTTTATACACCTAAACAACTGAGAGTACTAAGTATAAAACCCGGAATTACAGATTGGGCATCAATCCAATTTTTTAATGAAAATGAGTTGCTCGCCCGTTCCGAGGATCCTGAAAAATTGTACATAAACAGGATAATGCCTTCAAAAATTGAGCAAAATTTGAGTTATATCGACCAGCGTAATATGTTGACGGATATGAAAATAATATTTCAGACCTTAAAAAGGGTAATTCACAACTAATCGCATAGTTATCAAAATGTTATTAAAAAAAGTGTTTGTTTTTTGTGCGATGGCCTTCTACCTGTATTCGCTTACATTCGGCCTATTTTTGACGGGCTATGTGCCAATACCAGCGCCAATAATTTTTGGTGTGTGTTTATTACCATTTGTAAAAGCACCTGTGCTGAGATTCACTTACTTGAAAGAGGTTACTTTCTTAGCGTTGAGTTTGTTCCTCTACTATATTATAGGGATGAATGACGGCAAAACCTTTTTTGTCACTGTTATAATAATTTTGGCGTGTGCATGTTACTTCAATTATTTCGTAGGCTTAAACAGGCTCAGGTTTAACATATCAATCATCTTTTTTTATTCGCTGTTACTAATTTCCATGGTTATTATGGTATTGGATCACAGCTACGGAGATGTAATAGATCCTATACGAAGTATGCTACTTGGAGAAGAAGTTAAACAAAGTCCATCGGGATTGGCCTTCACTCAGTTTACGTTCGGTTACCAAATTGCTGCGTTTTCGGCTTTTGCTTTCGTGCTGGTTTGCGTTTTCAGGCAGTCTGTCATAGTCCAGGTGGTGGTTTTATGTATCTGCCTGGCATTTGTATATCTTGGCATGAACCGATCGGCATTTATAAGCTTCACCGTTGCAGCAGTTCTATTCCTATTCATTTACTACCGGTACAAAGCCGTGTTTTTAGTTACTGCGTCAGTATTAGTTGCATTTGCTGTTTACTTTTTTGTGCTGAAAGATAATACCGACAGCAAAAACAATATCCTATCGAAAAATACTGCAAAGGAAGATATCGAAGTTAATCGTGCAGACATGGCAAGTGAAAATCTGAAGATATATGCTGACTACCCTTTTGGCCTGATATTTTACGGAAAAAATTGGGAGGAAGCCAGTTATAGAAATCCTGCATTTCCGTTTGGGTTAACATCGCACAACGCCTACCTAATGTTTGTGACATACCTAGGGCCCTTTTTGGGTATAGGCTTGTTATTTGGCATCTATTTCAGAATTTCAAGGCTTTTTTGGCTTACAATAAAACATGTTCATTTTAAAAACAGAGGTTTGTTTTTAGCCTTGTGCTTCTCATTTTTGGCGGTTTCTGTAAACGCGTTATTTCACAATGCATGGTTAGTTACAGCCGATGGCCCTACCCTATTCCTTTTCTTTGCGATCATGCAGGCAGCAAAGATTTACGGTCTAACGGATGAAAAGGAAACTGCAGGCTTGGCAACCGTTAATTAAACTATCAGCTCAATTCCAGGCGTTAATCTAATGAAAAAAAAGATTTTCCTAATCATTGCGTCGCTTGGCGCAGGCGGATCGGAGCGTGTTTTTTGGTTGTTATCACAGTATTTTAACAAAGGCGATTACAAAGTGACTGTTGTTCTTTTAGATGGCAGGCAGCAAAGTTTCCCTTCAAATATTGATGGGGTCGAATTTATTGATCTTAAAACGGTTAAAGCATCAAAATCATTTTTTAAGCTCTTCCGTATTTTGCAGCGTGAAAAACCTTTTGCTGTTTTTTCGACAACCGACCACATTAATATTTTAACCGCAATGGTGGCCTGTTTTTTAAAAATACCAAGGCTGATTTGCAGGGCATCCAATAATCCGCATCAAATGAAAAAGTTTTACGGATATAAAGCCCGGTTCTATAACCTTTTCACCAGGCTTTTTTCGTTACGTTTCGATTTTATCGTTTGCCAGTCGGATGAAATGAAAAAGTCAATGAATTCCCTCTATGGGATTCGAAAAAAAAAGCTGCAGGTTATACCCAATCCCGTGCTTTATACACCTGTAATAAAAAAAGACACATCCGTAAATGGTATAAAACGCCTGATTATTGTTGCCCGGCTTTCAGCAGAAAAAGGGGTATCCCGCTTATTGGAGATAATGCAGGATTTGCCCGAAAATTATCATTTGACGATCGCCGGTGACGGGCCATTGATGACCGGTTTGAAAACAGAAACCTGTCTAAGAAAGCTGGAAAATCGCGTCACTTTCGTTGGTAAAATCAAAGATATACCATGCCAAATTGCACAGCACGATGTGCTCCTGTTGAGTTCATTTACGGAGGGCTTTCCAAATGTCATCCTCGAGGCACTTTCTGTGGGCGTTCCGGTAGTAACATTCCGGGTTGGCGGTACAGATGATATCATACGCAATGGTTTCAATGGTTTTATAGTAAAACAGGATGATCTATTGAATTTCAAAAAACAAATTATCAGTGCTTGCGCTCAGTCATGGCCTCACGAGTCGATTAAAGCTGATATATATTCCCGTTTTGCTCTCAATCAAATTGGACAGGCGTACGAAAACCTGTTGTTCTAAACAATTCAATATCAAAATATTATGTGTGGAATATACGGATCAACGGTTTACTATAATGACGATATAGTTCGTGCAAAGTTAGATAGGGTAAGTTTCCGAGGCCCCGACTATTCGGGTTTTGAGCGAATTGACGATCTGATTTTAGGCCATAATCGCCTGGCTATTGTAGATTTGGACCACCGCTCCGATCAGCCATTAACCTACAGCCATTTGAAAATTGTTTTTAATGGCGAAATTTATAATTATAAGCCGCTACGAGCAAAATTAAGGTCGTTGGGCCATGTTTTCATTACTGATTCAGACACCGAGGTTATAGCCGCTGCCTATCTTCAATATGGCGTGTATTGTGTAAACCATTTTAATGGGATGTTTGCCTTCGTTATTTACGATAGTAAAACCAAAATGCTCTTCGGGGCAAGAGACCGGCTTGGTAAAAAACCATTCTATTATGCCCATTCGGGGGTGGGATTTGAATTTGCCAGCCAGCCTACGCAAATTACGCTGGGCAGGGTAACAAGCGTTGACGAGCAGGCAATAAACGAATATTTTATTTGGGGATACGTACCAGAGCCCCGTTCGGCATGGCACGAAATCAACAAGCTCCAGGCGGGCTATACTTTCACATTTAATACCAGAACCGGCAGGTTCAATACTGAAAAATATTGGGACCTCGACCTTACCAATATAAATGTTTTTAAACGTAGTTATACAGATGCGAAGAGTGAATTAAAATACCTGCTGGCCGACGCAGTAAAGATACGTTTGAATGCCGATGTCAGCCTGGGCGTTTTTCTTTCAGGCGGTATCGATTCATCATTGATTGCGGCGCTTGCTGCGGAAAATGACAGGCAGGTTAAAACATTTTGCGTTAAGTTTAATGAAAAAGGATTTGACGAAAGCCTGTTTGCCGGCCAGATTGCTGATCATTTAAAAACCGATCATCATGTTATTGAGTGTAATGTTGCAGAAGGAATATCATTAATTGAAGATTTTGGCAGATATTATGATGAACCATTTGCCGACTCAAGTGCCATTCCTTCGTTATTATTAAGTAAATACACTAAAGAGCATGTCACAGTAGCACTAACCGGTGATGGCGGCGACGAAAGTTTTATGGGCTATGCGAGGTATAAATGGTTAAACAATACAAACTTTTTTTTTAAATGCCCCATCGAATTTCGGAGAGCTGTATCCGGGTTGCTGATGTTATCGCCTGATTATCGTCATAAACTTATTGCAATGGGGATATCCTCAGATAACATTGAGTCGCTTTACGCGCTGATGCTGGGCGGGCTCGAATATTCGTGGCTCAAGAAACCGGAGTTAGGGCTAAGGGTACCGTTTATGGATATATGGTCGGCCCAAACGAAAAGCTTTTTACAAAAAATGTCGGCGTTTGATATTAAAACCTATTTAAATGGTGATATCAATACCAAGGTTGACCGGGCATCGATGGCATTTGCTGTAGAAACAAGGGCTCCGTTGATGGATCACAGAGTTGTTTCCTTCGCTCAAAGACTTCCGGATAACTACAAATTTGGCGGCGGACGACAAAAAAGGATTCTAAAAGACATTTTGTTTGAACATGTTCCGTCGCATTTATTTAACAGACCAAAATCAGGATTTGCAATACCATTACGACATTGGTTCAAAAACGAAATGAAGGAATATGTTCTTGACCAGCTCTCCCCTTCCGGGTTAAAAAACATACCCGGCATAGATGTTCAAAAAGTGAATAATATGCTAACAGAGCATATGACCGGCAAATGGAACAGATATCCGCAAATATGGAAACTGCTTGTGCTGAATCAGTGGCTAAAAAACCAAAAAGCCAATAATACTTCTTTGTTAAAAATGCCGGCAACCATTTAACTAAAAAGGGCTTCCCTAAAAATCTTAAAAGCGAAGTCGTCTCTTAATCGCTGGTGGCAAGTTGTTTATACCAACCTGTTAGCAAGCTATTGCAATAAATTCAATTCCACCCATTAGTGTGTGCGGAACTTCCGGCAGGCGGCGAATGTGGCGTGTAAAAAGTGATTATAAAAAATTGCGTCCGTCAAAATGACACCTGATACTAAAAACGTGCTTTTTATTTCAATGTCTGACAGGGCTAACGGTGCCGAAAACGTATTGGTTATGGCAGCAAAAGCCATCAATGCGCCGATTATTTTTTTGCAAAAAACAAAAAACACCCGGTTTACATTCGCAGCCGATCAACAACCTGTGTACGTAACTGAAGGGAGTATGCTCACCGGCTTTTGGGGGCTGTTAAAGTTAATCAAAGCTTACAGAAAAGATTTCACGATAATAAGCACCCACTCCTATTTAAATGCGTACCTGGGTTTTTTAAAACGAATTGGGTACATAAAATCCCTGCTCATTTTCAGGGAATGTACTTCAGTTTTTACAAGATATAGCGGGCTAAAACGGTGGTCGTACCAGTTAGCCTACAGGATTGGATACCCGGCCGCCAACTTAATTGTTTGTCAAACAGCTTTAATGCAAAATCAGTTCCGTAAGCAAATAACTTTTATTCCGCCAGCCAGGGTTATTGTACAGGAAAATCCGATTGATATTGAACAAGCCATTATTAAGGCAGAAAAACCACTACACGATAATGACACCTGTTCTGACTTTATTTGTGCTGCAGGCCGTTTGATACCCGAAAAAGGCTTTGCTGTGCTAATTAACGCCTTTAACTGTATTAAAGAGCAATATCCCGATTTGAATCTTTTACTATTTGGCGAGGGACCGGAAAAAAAACGACTTAGTAACTTAATTAAAGTGCATAACCTGCAAGGCCGTGTGTTGCTAAAAGGCTGGACAGACAACCCTTTGCCTTATTTTAAAAAAGCCAGGGTTTGTGTAGTATCCTCTATAAAAGAAGGCTTTCCAAATGTACTGTTGGAGATGATGGCTCTCAACCCCTCAATTGTTTCCACATTGTGCGCAGGTGGTATCGAAGCAATTCCTTCTATAGAAACAACCGAAGTTAATAATGTGGCCGCACTGATGGAAGCGTTACGAAAAGCGTTGCACAAGAATTGCGAACCTGGAAAAAAGCTATTGCAACAATACTTATACGCCAGGAAACCCGAAGCATTTATCCGTTCAATTTTAAGCGCTCTCTAGCGCCCAGGTAATTAATTCCCATTTAAACTAAATACTTTTATGAAAACTAAACACCCTTCCCCCGGAAAAAAAACAATATCGGTTATGGTATTGTGTGCGTTTATTCTATTTACAGGTTGCGGTAAAAAAAATGATACGCCGAAGCCGACCCCAACTCCAATTCCAACTCCGATACCGGTAACTGCTGATTCAAATGGATTTTTCCCGATAGATCTGATTGGTTTAAGATCGGATAGTGGTTTTGCTTATAAATTAGGGTACCATTTACCACAGTCGGGCGATACCGAAGAAAAGCCAGGCATTTCAACACTGCATCTTTTTGAAAACGATGTTGAACTTGGGCCTGCACATGCAACTCACAGAGATATTCGCAATTATGGTCTTGGCCAGTTCAGCCACTGGGGGACAGTATTATACTTCTCAACCTCAGATAACAGCAATCCGCTTACAAACGGCAGGAAATACCGCTATAAAATCGAGTAGTATGTGAATGAGCTTAATTTAAACTTTAATTAGCACCAATTTGTGGTCGCAAAAGCTCTGCATCTAACCTGCGCAAAACTATTTGGCCTCAGTGGTCAAAAATCATCTGTTTTATTGATTTGTGAGTCCCCTTCGTGGCAAGTATACGAACTCATACCTCCCGGGGTATAAGCTAAAATAGCTATCACCCGATGTCCTTCCGGACGGATATAACATACAAATTAAACTTAACGATATGAAAATTTTGGTTACCGGCACAGCCGGCTTTATTGGCTTCCATTTGGCAAAATTCCTGTTGGACAGAGGCGATACCGTGGTCGGTATTGACAACTTAAACGACTATTATGACGTTAGGCTTAAGTACGCCAGGCTGACGCTGACAGGCATTGTGTATTCTGAATTGGAGTATGGTGAACCCATGCAGAGCAAAAATTATTCAAATTACACATTTATCAAACTCGACTTGTTAGACAAGAAGCAGCTTGAAGACTGCTTTCAAAAACATAAATTCGACGCAGTTTGCAATCTTGCGGCCCAGGCTGGCGTTCGATATAGCTTAACTAACCCTGATGTGTACATTGACACCAACATTAAAGGTTTTTTAAACATCCTGGAGTGCTGCCGGCATTACAGAATTAACCACCTGGTTTATGCAAGTTCGTCCAGCGTTTACGGGCTCAATAAAAAAATGCCATTCAGCGAGCACGACATCGCCGATCACCCGGTTTCTTTATATGCAGCATCGAAAAAAGCCAATGAAATGATGGCACATACTTACAGCCATCTTTTCAACCTGCGCACTACCGGCCTTCGTTTTTTTACAGTGTACGGGCCATGGGGTCGGCCAGACATGGCGCTTTTTATTTTTACAAAAGCAATTCTTGAAGGTAAGCCTATTGAAGTTTACAACAACGGGAATATGATGCGGGATTTCACATATATCGATGATATAGTTAAAGGAATTGTGCGTGTAATTGATAATCCGGCAGAGAATAACCCAGACTGGAATGCAGCAAAGCCGGATCCGGCCACATCAAAAGCCCCTTTTCGCCTTTTTAATATTGGCAGGGGTGCGCCGGTAAACCTGATGGACTTTGTACTTGAAATTGAAAGGCAGATACACATAAAGGCAAAAAAAATATTCAGGCCTATGCAGGATGGCGATGTTGCTGAAACATGTGCAGACGTATCAAATTTGAGTGATGTTTTAAACTACGAACCCAGGACGTCCGTCCCGACGGGAGTGGCCCGGTTTACCGCATGGTATAAAGCTTTCTATAAGATCGGGAAGAAGGTACCGGTTTTACCAGCGCCGAAGTTTATTGCACCGTAACTGTCATAAAATTGTCAGAAAGTGTGCAATTCTTTACACTTTTTTTACAACCTGGTTTACAACCTTTATATATCTGACACGCTCCAATCGCCGTTTTCGACGTGGTTTTAATTTTTAGTTTAAATTTTTTTTAATTTTTGGTTAACAATTTCCGTACTACGCGGCCGTTTCATGACCCGAAAATTAAAATAGGTGGATCCTAAAATTAACAACTACATGAGACAACAAACAAAACCTTCAAAACAAGTGGCTGTATTCAGCATGGTATTAACCGCAATTATCTTATTTGGTAGTTGTAAAAAAGACGCTCAGAATACATCATTACCGGGTAATGATTCGCTGATGAGCGTCAGCAAAACAAATTATGCTGCCACAGTAACAACTTACTCCGTAACTCTTTCAAATTTAAAATCGGACGGTGGTTTCGCCTATAAGGCTTACGATATAGCCGGAACAGGAGATTCAAATACCCAACCAACAGTATCTACATTAAAGCTTTATGAAAATGGTGTAGAACTTGGGCCGGCCCATTCCGTTCACCAGAATATCAGGGACGTTGGTAAAGGCGCCTTTAGCCACTGGGGTACCGCATTAATTTTCTCCGCCTCGGATAACACCAACCCGGCTACCAATGGCCGGAAGTACACTTATACTATAGGTGATACGACTACTTCAGGCGGGGGCGCAACCGGAGGAGGAGGCTCTGGCACTCTTCTCACAACCACAGGCGCAAGTGCCTCAGCAACTAAAACCGGCGTTAGCTCGGCATTGATGGGCTATGCAATGGTTAATGGAAAAACAACCGGCGGCGCCGGGGGGCCGACTGTAACTGTTTCAACTCTGGCAGAGTTACAATCGGCTGTTTCTGGTACCGACCCTAAAATTATATACGTAAACGGCACAATAAAGGGGTCTGGTGATGATCCGGTAAGGGTATCTTCAAATAAATCGATAATCGGAAAGCCAGGTGCATCTATACAAGGGATATCTCTTTATATTTTTACAGTTAGCAACATCATTATTCAAAACATTACTTTTAAATATTATGTTACTGATGCCGCTGTAATGATAAAGTATGAAGCTAACCACATCTGGGTTGATCATTGTGATTTCTCAAATGACAGGAACCACGGATGGTCATACTGGGGCAAAGACATTTCAATTACAAGGGTATCAGACTATGTGACCGTTTCATGGTGCAAGTTCCACGACACCAACTTATCTGTATTAATTAGCGGCGGGATTGCCGGCCACGAAGCAGATATCGGCCACCTGCACACTACCATGCACCATAACTTTTGGTATAATGTTAGTGAACGCGAACCAGACATGAACTACGGCAGCGTACATGTATTTAACAACTATCACTTAAATAATTCAGGGTACTCGCTGGGCGCAAGGGCCGGAGGTGTTGTGAGGACAGATAATAATTACTTCCTGAATTGTTTAAAACCAATCACTACCAACCTGGCAGGCGATCCTCCGGGCTATTTTAGCGGAGTAAGCACCAATATCTTCCAGAATTGCGGAAAGAATGACATCACCACTCCACTTTCCAGCTGGATCCCTCCTTACACCTATAGCACAGTGCTTGATGCTGCTTCGAACGTACCGGCGGTAGTTCAAAACAGCTCAGGTGCAATACTAACTAACTAAAATAACCCCTTCCACTCTATTTTAATTTTAACTAACAGCTCAAACCATTGCCTAATGGTTTGAGCTGTTTTAGATACCTGGTTGCATAACTTAGCTGTAATTTCACAGTTAAAGTGAACACTAATATTTCTGCAGTATAATTCACCTGCAATTAATCTTTAAAAGCAGCGCGCCCTATCATTAATAGCTGCCGGCGGTACCTTCCGCATTACTACCAACATCCCGAATCCTTAAATAAGGTTTGTTCAATTTTTATCAAACTATATTTTATCATGAACAGAACCGGACAAAAAATCCTTATCGCTTGCGATTCGTCGAAGTCATTAATTGATTTTAGGGGCAAATTAATAGAAGAGATGGTTAAACAGCACAAGGTATATGTATTCAGCCCCCGTATCACACTACAGAGTGAACGCGATATGCTGGATGCACTTAACGTAAATATCTGCGAAACGAAGCTAACAGGCGGCAATGTGTCGGTATTTGCAGATGTAATGTATACACTGCGGCTTTTTATTTTCATGATGAAAGTTAAACCCGACGTTTTTTTCCCTTATACTTTTAAACCGGTTATTTACGGGACTGTATTGGCAAAACTTTGCCGCATAAAAATAATTACACCCATGCTTAGTGGACTTGGATATAATTTCACCGAAAGGTCTTTAAATACATTAGTAAGCACAGTTACACGTTTTTTGCTACGACTTAGCCTCTCAGAAAATAAGCGTCTCAAAGTAATTTTTCAAAACAAAGATGATTATGAGACACTTTGTAAATACAACATACTAACATATAAACACCAGGCATTTGTTGTAAACGGATCAGGCGTCGACCTGGAACATTATGCACACTCTGCGCCGGAGTTAATAAATATCAGTTTCCTGATGATTGCCCGGTTAATAAATGCGAAAGGCATAGCCGAATATTACGATGCTGCAAAATATATCAAATCACATTATCCTTTTATAAAATTCAAATTGATTGGATCATATGATGATAATATCGATTCAATAAGTCCGGAATTGTTCGATAAAATAAAATACGACAATACCCTCTGTTATATGGGCCAGGTTGACGATGTACGTTCTTTTATAAAAGACGCTTCAGTTGTTGTACTGCCGAGTTATTACGGCGAGGGTGTGCCGCGCTGTCTGCTTGAAAGCATGGCAATGGGGCGTGCAATTATAACCTGTAACTCCGTTGGGTGCCGGGAAACAGTGGAAAATGGACCGACAGCTAATGGTTTCCTCATCCCCGTTAAAAACGCCCCCGCATTAATATCCAAAATGCTTTTTTATATCGACAATCGCAGGGCTATTTTATCGCATGGGTTAAACGGGCTTGTCCTGGCTGCCAGGAAGTTTGATGTGCATATAGTGAATAGCGAAATGCTCAATATAATGCAATTAAACTGAGTAGTCGTTCAAATCAAATTTCAACCTTTTACCTTATGGATAACATATTTAAGTATGCCCGCAGATCATTAGCAAATTTTGAAAATGCTATTGAGGAATACGGCTGGGTTATCTATGAAAACGCCCTGGGGTATGAAGAGGTTGAAAGAATTAACACCGATTTAGTAACAGCGCAGCGTGAAAGGAGAGAAATTCAATTACAAAATGGCATCGGTGCCAATATGGATGGAACGCTGCACCATTTGCTGGAGCCCGACAATTTTGCGCTGGGGCTATTGCAAAAAATGTATTGCCACGATGAGATTACCCAGTATTTTGGTGGTAAGTACATTCTGAATGGGTTTAACGCGGTAACACATGCTAAGCATGAACACCCATATCTAAGCGATATGCACCGCGATGTGCGAACTTTTATGGGCAATACAAAATTGCTTATCCAAATGATTATTACGCTCGACGATTTTAACCTGTTAAACGGCGCAACGTACTTTCTATCAGGTTCACATAAAACAGCTCGGAGACCCGGGGAGGTGGATTTTTATGACTGCGCTGACCGTGCCAACGCACCAAAGGGAAGTATTATCCTTTTTAATTCAAATATATGGCATGCCGCCGGGAGGAATTTCACTCCAAAACCGAGACGAGCACTAACGTTAGGTTTTAGCCCGCCTTATATTAAGCCACAATTTGACTATTGCAGGTTCTTAGGTTATGATTTTGTTTCAACATTATCGCCCGAACTGCGACAAGTTATTGGTTATAACGCCCGTATCCCTGAAAATTTAAATGAATATTACCAACCTGTGCATTTAAGAATGTACCAGCCCGACCAAGGCTAAAACACCTAAAATTTACCAATTTTAATTTACTGTTATGAGCGAACTTAAAACTGCCCCCGCTTCTATGGGGGGGTATATGGAGTTGCAACTGCATGCCGGCAGGGAACACTACCCCGGTTTAATCCGGTTGAACACCGGCCGTAATGCCTTAGAATATATTTTGAAACAAAGGGGTTACGACAAAATTTATTTACCATTTTTCACCTGCGATGTTGTGCTTGAACCTGTGCGTAAGCTAAACCTTTTGTACCAGTTTTATTCAATTGATGAGAACCTCGACCCTATTATCAATTTTGAGATTGAACCTTATGCATGCTTTTTGTACACCAATTATTTCGGAATAAAACAAAAAACAATAGTTGAATTAAGCAGAGGCATCAGCAACCTGGTAGTTGATAACAGCCAGGGATTCTTCTCCGAGCCATTGCCCGGAATTGACACCTTTTACTCATGCAGGAAATTTTTTGGTGTACCCGATGGGGCTTATCTCCAAATCAGCAAAAAATCGCACCGCAAACTGCCGGTTGATATTTCCTTTAACCGTTTTTCGCATCTTATCAAGAGTATAGATCTTGGTATCGAAGCGGGATATGCTGACTATAAAGCAAATAACCAGGCCCTATCTAACAATAATATTATGGCGATGTCGCACGTCACCAGGGAAATTCTTTCGGGGATTGATTATACCGAATGTATACGGGTAAGGAAACGGAATTTTAATTTTCTTCATAAGCATTTAAAAGACTATAACCTTTTTAAATTCGATTTCCCCGAGGACCAATCGCCAATGGTTTACCCGTTTTTAGTTGCCGACCGACAGCTAAAACTACACCTGATACAAAAAAAAATATACGTGGCAACTTATTGGCCAAATGTGTTTGAATGGACCACAGCCGATATGTACGAAAATTACCTGGCCCGCTGTGTGGTACCACTTCCTATTGACCACAGGTACAGTTTGCCCGATATGTTTTGGCTGTTAACCACCCTAAAGCAATTTATATGATCATTTCCATATATATAAGGCCCCTGGTTATTGAAGACGCGCTGACTTCATTTGCATGGCGAAACGATCCGCAGATATGGACTTTCACCATGAAAAAAATGACCAGGTATATAACCGCAGAAATTGAAACAGCCTGGCTTCAGGGCAATCTTGGCCAGCCAGACCAGGCAAACTTTGCCATTTGTGTTAAAGAGCTCGACACCTATATCGGCAACGTTCGCCTTGTCGACATTAAAGATAAGAGTGCCGAGATTCATCTTTTTATTGGCAATAAACTATACTGGCGTAAGGGTGTAGGTTACCAGGCAATAATGCAAATAGTCAGGCATGGCTTTTCTGAATTAAACCTTGAAAGCATTTGGCTGAGGGTACATCCCACCAATATAGCCGCATTGCACATTTACGAAAAAGCCGGATTTGAAATCACCGGGCACGACAATGAATTCATAATCATGAACATCGCAAAAGATAAATTCCAGGCAATGGAAAGTTCGACTAAAAATATAACCTAAATTTTAAATTAATTTTTATGACCAAAATTATTACTATCCGTGATAGGATGGAATGGATGTCCTATGTACAAAAAGCGGCGGAGTTTGATTGCTACCACACGTGGCATTATAACTCCCTCCACAAAAATGGTGATCCCATATTATTTGTGTACCAACAAGAGGACGATTTTATTGCCGTTCCGTTAGTGGCCAGGCCTGTGCCGGGGACAAGTTACTTTGATCTTACCTGCGTTTACGGTTTTTCGGGACCTATCTCCAATAAAAAAATAGATGAACTTGACGACCAGTTAACAGAAGGCTTCAAATCTGCGTTTATGGCTTATCTGCACGACGAAAACTATATTTCTGTTTTTTTAAGACTTAATCCCTTTTTCAAACAGGATGCCCTGCTGAAAAAATTCGGCGGCGTGCATGACAATGGCCTAACCGTTGTTTTAGACCTGTCACTGAGTATAGAGGAGCAGCGAAAAAACTATAGCGAATCTGTAAGGGCGGCCGTAAAAAAAGCCCGGAACCGCGGCTTCATCGTAAAAGAAGAAAAAGGCCCCGAAGCAGTTGCGCTTTTTATAAGTATTTATACCGAAACCATGCAACGGGTTGACGCATCTGACTACTACCTGTTTAGCCAGGAATATTTTCAGCGATTACTTGATAGCGACGAGTACGACACCCGCATTTTGATGGTGTATGATGGAGACGAAGCAATAGCCAGTACCATGATTATGTTTACAAATGGTATAATACAAGCCCATTTGGTAGGTACGCGCAGAGAATATCTTAAATATAGCCCCACTAAATTTATGGTTGATGAGATTACTCAGCTTGGCAGGGAGATGGGCATGCGTTACTTTAACCTGGGTGGCGGCCTTGGTTTTAAAGATGATAATCTGCTACATTGGAAATTAGCTTTTACCGATAACACCCTCGACTTTAAAAGCTGGCGTTATATTGCTAACCACCCTGTTTATCAGCAACTGCTTAATGAAAGAGGCATTGATGAGAATGCTGAAATTGACTTCTTTCCACTATATCGTTACGCTTAAATCTCAACCCTGTTAATTTCCAATTTGTCATGATTTTACACTTCAAAAACCTATTGTTCCAGGAAAAATTCCATTCCCGCTGGCTGGTTTTCTTAATTGATATGGTGATTGTGCTCCTGTCGCTCTGTCTTTCTTTTTCTTTAAAAAACAAAGAGAGTCTTTCGCTGACCAACATATACTATATTGCTTTTTATTGCGGCGGTGCAGGCATTGTTTTTTTGGTAATGGGTATACATACACGTATTGTAAGATACTCAAATACCCGGGACATGCTCCGTATTTTTATTGCAGTGTTACTAAGTAATATACTGTTTTTGCTGGCTTGCAAAGTATTGTTTGCATCACATTTACAATTCAGTTTCCGTGACCTGGATGACGTTGTTTTGATAAATTTCTTTATTTCCGCATCGCTGTTGATGGCTTTGCGGATTGCTGTAAAAGACCTGTTTATATACGTTGACGAACCAGTGTCTGTTAATAAGGAAAACATTCTTGTTTATGGCTCCGATTCATCCGCCATTTTAATTAAAAAGGCCATAGAGGCACAAAAAGGGTTAATGGCACACGTTACAGGGTTTGTGGATTCCGGACCGGACAAATTATACAAATGTATTGAGCAAAAACAGGTTTACCCGATAAAAGCGCTGGAAAGGTTAAAGCGAAAATTTGCTATCAAAAAGATGCTCGTTACCCACGATGAATTGATGGCCGACGGAAAAAGGAAAGCAATTGAAAAATGTATAGAACTGGGTATAAAAGTGGTAACGGTACCACCGTCGGACCAGTGGTTAAACGGGCAGCCCAATCTGAACCAGTTTGAAGACCTAAAGATTGAAGACCTGCTGGAGCGGGAGCCTATTGTTTTACATAAAGAACATATTCTTGATGATATTAAAGGAAAAAGAATATTGGTTACAGGCGCAGCCGGTTCAATTGGTTCGGAGATAGTACGCCAGGTGCTTACATACGATCCGGATTGCGTCATCCTTTGCGACCAGGCAGAAACCCCCTTGCATGACATGCAAATGGAGATTGAAGACGGCGCGCATGTAAACAAAACGAGGATATTTATTTCGGATATTCAAAACACACAGCGAATAAAGGCGCTGTTCGACTTACATAAACCTCAAATAGTTTTCCATGCTGCCGCATACAAGCATGTGCCGCTAATGGAAAATAACCCTGCTGAGGCAGTGCTCACAAATATTTGGGGAACTAAAAACCTGGCGGACATATCTGTTAATTACGGTGTGGAAAAGTTCATTATGATTTCTACAGACAAGGCGGTGCGCCCAACCAATATTATGGGGGCCTCCAAGCGCATTGCCGAAATGTACATTCAATCGTTGAACAGCGCGTTATTTAACAATCATTCCCTTTATAACGAGTTTCCAAACGGCACAACCTGTCAAACAAAGTTTATTACAACCCGTTTCGGCAATGTACTTGGGTCAAACGGTTCGGTTCTGCCAAGATTTAAAGCGCAGATACAGCGTGGCGGGCCTGTTACTGTTACGCATCCCGAAATTACCCGCTATTTTATGACTATCCCGGAATCGGTGCACCTGGTACTTGAGGCTGCAGTAATGGGAAACGGCGGTGAAATATTCCTTTTTGACATGGGTAAGCCTGTAAAAATTGCTGACCTGGCCGCTAATATGATACGACTGGCGGGTTATACGCCTGGCGAGGATATGAAAATTACATTTACCGGGCTAAGGCCTGGTGAGAAGCTTTACGAAGAATTACTGAATAAAGAAGAAGAGATTATACCAACCTACAATAAGGATATAAAAATTTCGAAAACAATACCCAATTGTTATGCTGTGGTGAATAACGTAATTAAGGAATTACTGCAACTCAACCTCGACAATAATGCCGACCTGGTGGTCCTGAAAATGAAATCCATAGTTCCCGATTTTATCAGTAACAATTCGCAGTACGAGAAACTGGATACGATAATTTTAGATGCTGTAGTTTTTTGATTGCATAAATCCTGATGACGGGAACCTGTTCAGTTTAGGTATTGACCCTCAAATTGATCCCAACAATTAACCAAATTAAATATAATGAGAGAAGAAGATGTGATGGTGAGTATTTGCTGTACAACCTATAATCATGAAAAATTTATTGCACAAACAGTTGAAAGTTTTCTGATGCAACAAACAAATTTTGAATTTGAAATTGTAATAAGCGATGACTGCTCAACCGACGGAACTTTAAAGGTGCTAAAAACGTTCGAACAAAAAAACCCTGGTAAAATAAAGGTGCTATCTGCAAAAAAAAATATGGGTGCACACCCTAATATGATTAAGACGGCAGATGCCTGCAAAGGCAAATACATTGCGCTTTGCGATGGGGACGACTTTTGGACCGACACCGGCAAATTGCAAAAGCAGGTGGATTTTTTAGAACAAAATCCTGACTATGTAATTTGTTGTCATTATACCCGCGTAATTGATGCCAATAACAACACCTTGCATGTTAGCTCAAACCCGGTGCCGTTAGTGCATACTTACTACGATTTACTTGTTGGCAAACAGGTTGAAACCAAAACTGCTACCGTAGTATACCATAATATCGCCGCTGTGAACCAGATATTTCAAAAACCCTGGTATGTTAAGTGTTATGCAGGCGACAAACTGTTAAAACTTTTTGCCACATTTAATACCGGGCGTAAAATATATGTACTGCCCGAAGTGATGAGTTGTTACCGCAACCATACCGGGGGTGTATGGAGCATGATCAAGACCGATGCCAGGATGGAAATGATGATCAGCGATTTTAACCTTATTATTAAAAACTTCGCCTACCAGGCAGTCCATAAAAAGAGGTTGCTGTTATTGTATATCAGAAGATACCTGTTATTTGAGTTAAAAAGGTTCAGAATACTTAAAGCTTATAACACAATGAGATATTTACTACAGGCTTTCCTTGTGATCTTCATTGTTAATGATATCGCTACAGGCCTGGTAAATTAATTGCATAACCGCTGTACATAATAAATGTCTGCCGCCATTAAAATCATTCCATCTTTTCCTGTTTACCGATAAGCCAACCAGCGTGACGGGCAATACCGGCCCACGAAACATCGGTTTTCCATTTTAGGAGGCCAGCGTATCGTTTTGCCTTAATAAAGGCCGCGCACAATAGCTATCGTCACAAGAATCCTGTATAAAGTTGAGAAGTATTTAAACCAATTTAAATTTATGAACTGCCAAAGTTTTGTTATTAGTAATAAAGGAGAATGGGATGCCTACCTAAAAAGATCCCTGAAACACGAGGTTTTTCATACATGGTATTATCACTCGTTAAATACCGAGGGTGAAGCCCTTCTGTTTGTTTATGAGGAAGTCGATTTTTTCATTGCGCTTCCGGTGATTAAAAGAAAAATAGAGAATTCCCCCTTTTTCGACATGACTTCCGCTTACGGTTATTGCGGGCCGATATCAAATATTAACCTGTCCGATTTACCGGCAATGGCCATTACCCAGTTTAAGGCATCGTTTTTAAGTTTTATGAAAATGCAGAATGCTGTTTGTATTTTCACAAGGCTGCACCCATTCTTAAACCAACAACACATATTACAAAGTATCGGCGGCCTGCGACAAAATGGGACCACACTTTATATCGATTTATCACAGACACCGGAGGAACAAAGAAACAGGTATGACAAAAGGCTTTCGAGGCAAATAAGAAAGTTGCGCGAAAAAGGATATACAATAAAAGAGCTCGACACAGCCGAAGGCATCAAAAGTTTTACCGAAATGTACTGGGAAAACATGAAAAGAGTAAATGCATCAGCATATTATTACTTTGATGAACAATATTTTGCCAGTCTACTTAATGTGGATGGCTTTGAAAACAAACTGCTGGCTATATACGATGGTGATGAACTTATTTGTGGGGCCCTGCTCTTAATTTCCGACGATATCATCAGGAACCACTTGTCGGCAACATCGCCATTGTATCTCAAAGAATCTCCGAGCAAATTGTTAACTGACGAAATCAGTATGGTTGGCAGACGGCTAGGAAAGAAAATTTTTCACCTGGGCGGCGGATTGGGAGGTAAGGAGGATTCGCTTTTTGAATTTAAAAGATACTTCTCAAACTTACAGGTAACAGACCAAATATGGTGTTACGTTAACGATGATGAAGCATACAATAGCCTTATCTTAACTACCGGACACGAACTTAGCGCTGAGCAAAATTACTTCCCATTGTATAGAAAACCTGCAAACAAAACGCAGGCATATATTTCAAATATTGAAGTGCCAGAGTCGGCAAGCAAAACCCCTCACGATTAAATCACCTCCTAAATAATTTTAATGGTATGAAAAATAAATTCAACTACCCCGATGCTACCATTTCCACTTTTGACGAAGTCATAGACAACTATGGCTGGATAGCATATGAAAATGCGGTGGATATTCCTTTTATCGACGAAATTGCCGACTCGTTAGCTGCATCGTACGAAATGCGCCGTAAAATTCAGGTAAAAAACGGAATAGCGGCTGTGATGAACGGCACACTCCACCACCTTGTTGAAAAGGATACTTTCACACTCAAATTCCTCGAAAAAAAATATTGTGCTGCCCAAATCAGGCACTTTTTACAAGGGAACTATATCCTTAATTCGCTGGGTGCGGTTATAAATTTAAAAGGAGACATGCCTTACGTACAAAACATACACAGGGACATAAGAAGCTTTACCGGTGATTACAAGGTAATGATTCAAATGATGGTTATTTTGGATGACTTCACATTGGAAAACGGGGCGACCTACTTCTTATCGGGGTCGCATAAACAGGAAGAACGGCCAACAGACGAATATTTCTATAAAAATGCTGACCGTGCTGTGGTTAAGAAAGGCAGTATTATATTGTTCGACTCAAACGTTTGGCATGCTACCGGCAAAAACAACACCGACGAAAAAAGAAGAACGTTAACTATGGCTTTTACCCGTCCGTTCTTTAAGCCGCAACTTGACTACCCCCGATCATTAGGTTATGAATTTGGAGAAAGTTTAGGTGAGGACCTGAGGCAAGTTTTAGGCTATAACGCAAGGGTACCCGAAAATTTGAATGAATATTATCAGCCGGTTGAAAAGAGAATGTACCAGCCCGGTCAGGGTTGAAAGGTATTGCTGAATATCAAATCAGTACAAGGGCAATACAAATCCTTCCGGCCCCACATTAAATGATAAAAGCCTGTTCGCCGAAAGCGGATGGGCTTTTATCATTTGAAGCGAACTTGTTGCTCGAACCAGGTAAACAGGGTTCGAACTTTTCCCCTGAACGAGCAGTGGCATTCTCAAATGTACTTTACCGATCGTGATATTATTATCTGCTTTGCAGAGGTTGATTTATGAAGTCTGATTTTCTCTTTTATTACTGATAAAGGCTTATACCAGCCTCACTGTTAAGATCAAAAATCCACTTTTCAATATAAGTAAGCAGGGAATCTTTATCAGGGTTTTGAATTATTTTCTCCGTGTGCGCCAACACCAATTAATCCCAAATTCTAACAAGCGTCTTTTTTGACCAACAGCACCAATCCTTTGACCACCGGGTCGTGCTTTAATTTGGGAACTGCTTAAAATTGTAAACTTTTAATACACAGTTAATCAGTTTATAAATTTTAAAAAAACATCATCATGAACCTGGCCCAAACACCAAAAAACGATTCCGGAAACACCGAAAGGCAGTATTACCTCGACTGGTTAAGGGTGATCACCATTTGCCTCGTATTTCTCTTTCATTGCACCCGCTTTTTCGACGCTGATGACTGGCATGTAAAAAACGCCGTTGTGTCGCCTGTGGCTACCCTGTTCAGCTTTTTTATGGTACAATGGATGATGCCCCTGTTTTTCTTTATTTCGGGGGCAAGCACCTGGTTTGCCCTGCAGTCAAAAACAGGCGGCAAGTTTCTTAACGACCGCGTTAAAAGAATTTTGGTCCCTTTAGTTTTTGGCATTTTTATCCTTTCGCCGCACCAGGTTTACCTTGAAAGGCTTACACACCACCAGTTTACAGGTTCCTTTATCGATTTTATACCTCATTATTTCTCCGGCATGTACGCCTTTGGCGGAAATTTTGCGTGGATGGGCCTGCATTTATGGTACCTGCTGCTGCTGTTTATCTTTTCAATAATTGCCCTGCCCTTGTTGGTTCTTTTAAAACGGAGGTCGGCAAGCCGCACAAAGTCGGGGGCGGCTGTTGCGTGGTTGCTGGTGTTTGTGATCCTGCTTGCATTACCTGGTTGCCTCCTATCGCCTGATAGTATCGCGGGAAGCAGGGTTTGGGGTGGATGGAATATAGTAGAGCATTTAATCCTGTTCGTTTTAGGATATTTCGCATTTTCAATGGTTGATATTCCCAAAACATGGTCGGCATACCGTTACCTTTTATTGGCCATCACGCTGTTATCAACGGCCGTAAATATCTATCTTTTTGTAAATAACATCCGTTTTGAATTTGGCTCGTTGCAGTTTTGCCTTAAAATAGCATTAAGAAGCCTTGTATGCTTCGGATGGATCTTCACTTTGCTAGGCTTCGCCAAAACAAGGTTAAACTATACCGGTAAATTCCTAAAATATGGCAACGAGGCTGTGCTGCCGTTTTATATTCTCCACCAGCCGGTTATCCTGCTTATTGGTTATTTTGTTGTACAATCGCAACTTGCTATTGGCTTTAAATATGTGGCCATTGTAATTGTGTCGCTAAGCATTGTTATGTTTTGTTATGAATTTATAGTCAAAAGATTTGAAGTAACGAGGTATCTTTTCGGAATGGGCAGGGCGAGGAAAAAATAAGTTAAGGCCTTGGTGGTATTACCAATAAAGATGGTGTATTTAGTCTTCGCAAATAACAGGCAAACAATTTCATCACCAAAAGCTTAATACATCATCAAAATCAATTATATGGACCTTAAAACTTTTACTCAACTACCGTTTTATATCAAATTGGCTTGTGTGCTCTTCAGCCTTTTTGCCATCGGTTGCCTGGTCATCCTGGGGAAAGAGATCCTGTCGCCTTTATTATTTTCCTGTTTGTTCTCTATATTATTGTTGCCGCTGGCAAGGTTTTTCGAGCTAAAAATGCGCCTGCCCCGAAGTGCGGCGTCGATGATCGCCGTGGTATTATTTTTATCTGTAGTGGGGGTTATCATCTATGTTATTGGCTCGCAGATAGCAGACCTGATGAGCGATTGGCCGGCCTTCCAGGCGCAGATCAGCCGGTCGATGTATAATTTCAGGGGCTGGGTATCCGAGCATTTTCATATCACCCGCCGCAAGCAGCTGAACGTGGTTAATACCGCTACCAGCAAAGTAACCGCACCCGACGCAGCCGCAGTGGGTACCACCTTACTGTCGCTTTCGTCTATGGTGTTATTCCTCGTATTTACATTTATCTATACCTTTTTCTTCCTGCTCTACCGCAAACTCATCATGAAATTCCTGGTATCGGTGTTCCTGGAAGAAAATAAAGCAAAAGTGCATGAAATTATAGAGCAGGTACAGATGATTATCCGTAAATACATCACCGGCCTGCTGATTGAAATGGCCATAGTTGCCATTACTGTGAGCGTAACGCTTTCTGTCCTGGGGGTAAAGTATGCCATTTTACTGGGACTGATCACCGGCATTTTTAACCTCATACCCTATTTCGGTATTTTTTCTTCGATGGTATTGAGCGCCACCGTAACGCTGGGCACTTCGCAGGACAGCACTGTGGTAATTTATGTATTGATAGCCTTTGTGGTTACACACCTGGTTGACAGTAATGTTATTTTGCCGCTGGTAGTGGGCTCCAAGGTCCGGATCAACGCCCTGGTTACTATTCTTGGGGTGGTCATCGGCGAAATGTTCTGGGGCATTTCCGGCATGTTCCTTTCCATTCCGGTTATTGCCGTGCTCAAGATCATTTTCGACCGGGTGGAAAGCCTGCACCCCTGGGGCATTATTTTAGGGGACGAAGAAAAAAAACAAAACAAGCTAGCCAGGAGACTGACCACCCGGAAGAAAAAAGTGCAGACCGCAGAAGAGTAATTTGCGACGGGAAGACATCCTGCTTGTTGGTGACAACACCATAGGCGTTCGGAAGATTAAAAAAAGCGTTGGAATGTGTGATTCCCTCCCTTGGGAGGGCGGAGGGAGGGGTTTCTGCGCCATGCTTTTACGCTTGACCAGCAGTGGAGCATAGTTCGAGAAACCCCACCCTTCCCCGCCCCGAGGCGGGAATCGCACGGGCCACGGCTTTTTAAAATAATCTTTCTAACACCGATGGTAACAACACCAACAAGCCACAAATTATTTTATTAATTGTCACAAAGACAGTACATAAAGTAATGCCCCTTGCCCCTATCTTTGTTGGGTACGGTTTGTTAACGTATTCCTGTCACTCAAACTAAAAAACGATGAAAAGACTGATTTGCATATTAGCTACCATGGCGTGTGTGTTACCCGTTATCGCCCAAAAGCAACAGGCCATAAGGCCCGGCGAAATTTGGCCCGATAACGAGGGGCACCATATACAGGCGCACGGCGGAGGCATTATAAAGCTGAAGAACACCTGGTATTGGTATGGCGAAGAACGCCGGCAGGGGCTGGATACCAACTATCGCTATGTAAGCTGCTATTCATCAACCGACCTAATGAACTGGAAGTTTAACGGCGACGCCATAGCGCTGGCCAAGCCCGATTCCATGCTCACCGGCCGGTGGGTGCTGGAAAGGCCCAAGGTTTATTACAATGCCCAAACCAAAAAGTTCGTGATGTATATGCACCTCGACGGGGGTATTAAAGGCATATCGCATAATAAATGGGCCTATGATTACGCCCGGGTGGGTGTTGCCGTAAGCGACAAGGCAACCGGGCCGTTTAAATATGTACATTCTTTCAGGCCGCTGGAAAAAGAGAGCCGCGATATAGGGCAGTTTATCGACGATGATGGCAGCGCTTACCTGGTGTTTGAATGCCGTCCTTCCGGCGGTTTCTATATTGCCAAACTTTCTGCCGATTATTTAAATGTGGAAAAAGAGATTTCGTTTATCCACCTGCCTTTGGAAGGCGGGGCCATAGTACATTATAAGGGCTTATACTACGCGGTAGGTTCGGCGTTAACCGGGTGGTCGCCTAACCCTAATAAGGTTGCTACTGCGAAGTCGCTGGCGGGGCCATGGAGTGAGTTTACTGATATAGCGCCCCCTGCCGCAAAAACTTACGGGGCACAATCAACCATGTTTATTAAAGTAACCGGTAAAAAAGACACCACCGTAATTTTTATGGGCGACAAATGGGACCCGGCTAAATTGTGGGATTCACGCTATTTGTGGATGCCGGTAAAAATAGGCGACGGGAAGTTGTGGTTGCCTGAACCGAAGGCGTGGGTGTTGGATGTGAAGAATGGGACGTGGCGTTATGCGGAAGGGCAATAGGCTGGGAAAAATAAAGCTGATAATAATATTTACCACCGGTTAAGCCCTGTCAATATGCCCTTAAACATTTCGCCCCACTGCTTGTTGCACAGGCATGATCGCCAAATTAACAAAACGTTATTCGCTGCTAACTTTAACCACAATTGCATTTATGTGCCTGGCTTTGCTTGCCGGTTGTAACGATCAGCAAAAAAAGGAGCCTCAAAAACAAGCGCAAAAAGCAGATACAATTAAAACTACAGACGTAGCCACACCCCGGCAAGCCGCCCTTACCCTACCGGTGCTCGACGCGCTGTTTTATGAGCCAGGCTTTGCAGCCTCGCTGAAATCGGGCATAGGGTTAACACCCGAGCAGATCGGGCGGCTTAGGGCGGCAGCGCATACTTCACTTCGCGATCTGAACGAAGATGGCACAGCCGACACTGCATCTGCCCGCTCGGCTACCCGGGCCTACGAGGCACAAATTGAAAAGATCATCGGCAAGGACAAGGCGCAACAATTGCTGCAACTGGTAAACGACAGCTACAGCAAAGGCGTTGAAGGCCTGGCACCCACCAAACCTAACTTTGTACCCACCGATACGCGTATTGTTGTGAACGCCCCCGCTTTCCGGATGGATGTTTTCGAGGGCGGAAAACTGGTAAAGACTTACCGGGTTGGCATTGGTTACCCGGAATTCCCGCTGCCTACCGGTATGCGCCGTGCAGATACCATTATATTTAACCCCGCCTGGACACCGCCGGACGAGCCATGGGTAAAAGGCAAATTTCATGTTGGCCGAAGGGTGTTAGCCAGCAACGAGCTTAACCCGCTGGGCCGAGTGAAGATACCTATCGGCATGCCCTCCCTTATCCACGGCGGTAAACCGCTGAGCAAAATCGGCGACTTCGCTTCCCATGGCTGCGTGGGCCTTACCAATACCCAGGTGCTCGACTTTGCAACCACGCTTGCCCGGTTGGGCGGTGCTGCATTGTCGGCCGCTGATTTGCAGGGGTTTGAACAGCATAAAAATACCACCCGATCGATAAAGCTTTCAACACGCGTGCCGATTGACCTGCGTTATGAAACTATTGTGGCCGGCGACAGTGTCCTCCACATTTACCGCGACGTTTACGAGCGGGGCACCAATACGCTTGAATCCGCCAAACGGATCCTCGCGAATGCCGGTGTGGGCTATGATAAACTGAGCCAACAGGAGAAGGCCGGCCTCGACAGCGCCTTGCTGGAAATGAACAAGGATGCCAAAGGAAATCCTATAGCAACAGATAGTGTTACGGCTGCCCGTGACCAGGTACCCGACGCTACAATTGCAAGAGCGAAAAAAGGAAAAGTTACGGCACGTGTAAAAGGCGAAAAACAAGTGGATGTCCCGATAGCTGCCCTGCAGGGAAAAGGTTACCCGGAACCCGTTAACCTGGATACCGGCGTATTGCCTGGGGAGAAAAGTCAAAAGCAACCGCAGGTGGTGAAACACCATTCAAAATCGCATGCGCACAAGTGAATACCATAATTCGGGTTTCAATGCTGTTGCTGTAGAAGCTTGCGACCTCGGATTTCGATGTCGAACCGGGCATGTGTACAACTTTGCACAGTGTATACCTAAACGCGGGCACTAGTAGCCCACCTCTTTGGCCTGCCCGGATACTAGCGCGAGAAGGGAAGGGGACTGCATACTAACGCCGGAAGAGGAATGTCGACGACGACCCTGCACCGCCTTTGTGAGAACCGAAAACCCACCGGATAAGTCACAATGCGATTTACTGCCCACCATAAAGTTCACCCAAGATCGAACCCACTGGCTGAATTTAATATAATTCTGCCCTGTTAAAGCCCCACAGTTTCTTTCATACTGGCCCGGGTTAAAGCCTGCATAAATGCGATCCTTTTTTGATTTACTTTACCGTTGATATTTACAACCACGTAAGTTGGAAATCCCCCTTCCGAATTGAATGCGGTTTTTAGCTTTGATATAATTTTATCGTTCACATAAATATGCGTACCCGGAATCTGCATGTCTGCTATCCTATTTTTCCATAAATCGATACTTGAATTATGTGTGGTGCAAAGGTAAATGTATTCAATGGGCAGGTCTTTATTTTTTTCATGCAAGCTCTTACTGTAGGGCATATCAGCTATGCAGGGGCCACACCAGGTTGCCCAAAAATCAATAATGAGCGCCTTGTTGGGGAATTTTAATTTTAGATTTACTATAAAGTCATCAATGCTTGCTACCGTTTCTAGCTGGTATAAATTGGCATCGAAAGGTAGATGCATTAAAGGCATGCCAATATCTGCCCGTTCCAGTTTTTTCGATAAAGCGAAAAGGCTATCTATCCTTT
>Ga0105239_10001168_pt1 | contig 36102 bp, 29 predicted proteins | sample KBSC44metaG_FD_92761 | JGI IMG/M metagenome (GOLD analysis project Ga0105239, IMG submission 92761) | Corn rhizosphere microbial communities from Kellogg Biological Station, Michigan, USA - KBS C4-4 metaG | ecosystem: Host-associated > Plants > Roots > Rhizosphere > Soil | place: Michigan, USA... | reverse complement strand
TGAGTTGCAGCGAGACGTCCGTCTGCGCCAGCAGATCGTGCAGCACCCAGTACAGCAGGCCGTATTCGGCCCGGCTGCCGGTGACGACCGCGATCCGCTGACGGGTATCGGTCACACGGCCCCCGTGACGAGTTGCGGGCTGCTCGGCAGGTTGACGATGCGCAGCGACAAGTCGCGCGCCATCGGCGTTTCCATCGCCGGGCAGCCGGTGTACATCGGGAGCTGGGTCAACAGCTCCCAGACCGGCCGAGTCATCTGGCCTGCCTCGTTGGTGTGCGCCAGGATCGCATCGCGCTGGTCGGCGAATTCGCGTTCGAGGATCAGCGTCTGCAGCCAGTAGTTGGCGCGCGTGCCGGGGCGCTCCAGGAAGAACGAGACGCCGGCCACGTCGCTGAACGCGTGCGCATAGCGCTGAGCCAGCTCCCGCTTCGCCGCGACGAAGCCCTCCAGCTGCTCCAGCTGCGCGCAGCCGAGGGCCGCGTTCAGGTTGGGCATGCGGTAGTTGTAGGCCACCTCGTCATGGAAGAAGGCCCACTTGTGCGGCTGCTTTGCGGTAGTGGTTAGATGCTTCGCGCGCCGGGCCAGTTGCGCATCGTCGGTGATGATGGCACCGCCGCCGCCGGTCGTCACGATCTTGTTGCCGTTGAAGCTGAGCATGGCACACAGGCCGTGGGTGCCGGTGTGACGCCCGTCGATCAAACTGCCGAGCGACTCCGCCGCATCTTCGACGACGGCGATACCGAAGCGGTTGGCCAGCACCATCAGCGCGGGCATATCGACCGGATGCCCGAAAGTGTGCATCGGCACGATCGCGGCAATGCGACGGCCGGTGTGCCGGTTGACGCTGGCCCCGTCGCGCCGCTCGACCACCGAGGGCAAGTAGTCGGCCAGCGCGGGCACGCTCAAGCCTAGGGTCGCGTGATCGCTGTCGGCAAAGTGAGGCTGCGCGCCGCAGTGTTTCACGGCGTTTGCAGTGGCAACGAAGGAAAGCGCCGGGATGATGACCTCGTCCCCCGGCTCGACACCGCTGATTTGCAGCGCGACCTGCAGCCCAGAGGTGCCGTTCGACACGACGACCGCATGTTTGGCGCCTGTCGCCTCGGCCAAATCGTGCTCGAAGCGATCGACGAAACTGCCCACCGACGAGACCCAGCCGGTATCGATGCACTCCTTCACATAGGCCCATTCGTTGCCCTTGAAGCTGGGTTCGTGCAGGGCCACCTTCGCGCCGCCGGTGACTCGGCAGACGCGCTCGGTGATGATCTGTGCAAGTTCCATCGCTTGGCCTTCGAGCGACTCAGATGTTGTAGAGACCAGCTTTGTAGCGACGGAGATTGCCCGGATCGCTGAACCACTCGATCGTCTCGCGCAGGCCGCGACTCAGCCCATCGATGCCGGGGTAGTCCGGCATCCAACCTGTCAACTCGCGGGCACGGGTGTTGTCCGCCCACAGTCGCTCGACTTCGCTGCCTTGCGGGCGGATACGCTGCTCATCGCAGGTGAATTCCACGTCTCGACCCATCAATTCGGCGATCAATCGCGCGGTCTGGCCGACTGTGATCTCGTAGTTGCTGCCGATATTGATGACCTGGCCAACGGCGGCATCGCATTCGGCGACGGAGACAAAACCACGTACCGTGTCTTGCACGTAATTGAAGTCGCGCGTGGGGCGCGTGGCACCGAGCTTGATCGCGCGCGAGCCGGAGGCAACCTGAGTGATGATCGTCGGGATGACGGCGCGCGCGGACTGACGCGGCCCATAGGTGTTGAACGGCCGGATCACCGCGACCGGTGTTTCGAACGACGAATGAAAGCTCAACGCCATTTGGTCCGCGCCGATCTTGCTGGCCGAATACGGCGACTGCCCCTGCAGTGGGTGCGACTCGGTGATCGGCACGAATCGCGCCGTACCGTAGACCTCGCTGGTCGACGTGTGCACCACGCGCTCGACGCCCAGCTCGCGCGCGGCGTGAACGACATTCAACGTGCCTTTCACGTTCGTATCCACGTAGGTGTCGGGGGAATGGTACGAATACGGGATGGCGATCAATGCGGCCAAGTGGAGGACCACGTCGCAATCCTTCATCGCGGTACGCACGCCGTGCGGGTCGCGGATGTCGCCGGCGAAGACATCGATTGCCTTCTTGATGTTGTCGTCGGCCTCGTCGAGCCAGCCCCAGGAGTTGAAACTGTTGTAGTAGACAAAAGCTCGAACGTCTGCGCCGGCCTTCACCAAATGCTCGGTCAAGTGCGATCCGATGAAACCGTCCGCCCCCGTGATCAGAATCTTCTTGCCTGCGAGCTTCATGTCAGTGCCTATGAATGAGGTTTGTTTCTTGACAACCGTCAGACCGGTTTTCGGGCCACTCGAGGTCGGGCAATACCTTGTCTGCCACCGCCGTAGCGCAGGCTCAGGTCTGCGCCTTGTTCTGTCCGGCCAATTCGTCCCGCAACGACTTGATTTGGCTCTTCAACATGTCGTACTCGCGTTCCTTGCGCAGCAGGAATGCCTGCGTGAGCTGCAAACGTTGGCGCACGCCTTGAGGCGTCAAAACGTACAGATAACCCAGCCTGTGATCACTGCGCTGAAAGTTCTGGGCGATCACCCAGCCCTTGGCGAGCAAAGCCTTGAGCAGGTAATGGGTCTTGCCCAGACTCACTCCCATCGCAATCGCCAGCTGACGCTGTGAGTAATCGGGATGCTGCTCGATCAGACGCAGCAACGCGAGGTGGGTCGAGGGACTTGCGTCCGTGACGCTGGAAAAAAGCGGGGTGTTCATTTGTTGAACGCGGCATTCTACACACCGTCGTTGTCAATCCCTCGCGTGAGTCATTCGACCCTAGGCATCCCGACGACTCAAGGTTTCCGAATCCATGCCAGCAAATGCGTGCGCAGCAGTGGCAGGGCGTTCAAGACGGCGTAAAGCCCGGGGTGCAGGCGCACCGCCATGCGTGCGATCGGCGGCGCCAGCGTGACGCGGCGATGCTGCACCCCACTCGCCCGCGGAAACAGCGCCCGCACCCGCCCCAAGGGCACGCCCCGCACATCACGATTACGCGGATTGTCCACGCTGAAGTCATACCACAGCACCGCGCCGCCCGGCTTGAGCCAACCCCACATCGCGTCGGCGAGGCGCTGCTGAAACGCATCGTCGAGCAGCGACGAGAAGACGGTCGCCTGCAGCACGATGTCCTGGCTGGCCACGGCCACGGCAGCGCGCGTCGCATCGCCCTGCAGCAAGCTCACGGCCTCGGGCAACAGCGCACGGGCCTGCGCATGGCGCTCGCCCAGCAGTTCGATGCCCATCAGGTGTTCCGGCTGAAAGCCCAGCCGCAGCATCTGCAGCAGGTTGCCGCCGCTGCCGCTGCCCACTTCGACCAGGCGGCAGGCCGAAGGATCGCGCCAGCCATGCTCGCGCAACAGCCGCGCGATACCGCGCTCGCGCTCCTGCGCCATCGCCAGCGCCGACGGGTTCAGCGGGTGATAGCGCCATTCACCGGCCGGGCGCCGCGCATAACGTTCGCGCACCGCGGCGGTTTCGTCGGGGAGGCAGCCCATGTTCAGCGCGTCAGCCCGGCAAAGCGCGCGCGGCCGGTCGCGGCGCCGCGCAGAACATCGGCCCAGCCGAGCAGCGAGCCGATGCCATAGCCGAAATGATAGGCGCCGATCACCAGCGGCAGCAGCGGCAACAGGCGCCAGCCGGCTTTGGCGGCAATCAGGGCCGATGCCACGAGCGCTGCAAGGACATAGAGGCCTGCCAGCAGCAGCGCTGGAGCCGCCGACGCACCCAGCGGCAGCGCCGCCAGCATCAGGCCGAGCACGAGCACGAAAAGCCCCGGCAGCAAGTGCCGCAGCGCCGCCGGCTGGCCGTGCTTGCGCATCACGAAAGGCTTCCAGTAGCCGTACTGCAGGTACTGCCGGAACAGCGCGGCGATCGAGCCGCGCGGCCGGTAGACCGAGCGGATGCGCGCGCTCTGCCAGACACGTCCGCCGCCGCGCACGATGCGCAGGTTGTGCTCGTCGTCCTGATTGCGCACCAGCGTCTCATCGAAGCTTCCGAAGCGCTCGAAGCTGGCGCGCGGCCAGCAGCCGAGGTAGACCGTGTCGACCCAGCCGCTGTAATCGAGCCGGCGCGACAGCGCCCCGCCGGCCAGCCAGCGCGACTGGAACGCCGCGGCGATCGCGCGCTGGGTCGGCGCATCGGCGGCACCCTCGGCCTGCCACGGGCCGCCGACGTTGTCCGCCCCGCTCTCCCGCAAGGCCGACAGGCACTGCGCGATGTAGTCCGGCGCATAGGTGCTGTGCACATCGAGCCGCGCGATCACGCTGCCGGTCGCGCGCGCGATCGCCGCGTTGAGGCCGGGGGAGACGATGCGCCGCGGGTTGTCGATCACCAGCACGCGCGCATCGCGGCGCGCCAGCTCGTCGAGCACCGCCCGCGTGCCGTCGTCGCTCTGCCCATCGGCGATCACCACCTCGAGCGAGCAGCCCGGCGGCAGCTGCTGCGCCAGCACCGAATCACAGAACGCGGCGATGTGCGCGGCCTCGTTGCGGCAAGGCACGATCACGCTGACGCGAGTCTCGATGCCGGCCGTCATCGCCCGCCCTTCGCCATCGCCGCGATGATCCGGTAATGGCCGCACATCATCTGCACGCAATCGCGCCACTCGTAGCGCGACTGCACCCAGGCGCGACCGGCCTCGCCAAAGCGCCGGCGCAGCGCGGCGTCGTCGAGCATGCGGCTGAGGCCGGCGGCCAGCGCGGTCGGATTGTCCCGGCGCACCACCAGGCCGGTCTCTTCCGCGCGCACCACTTCGGGCAGGCCGCCGACGTCCGTCACCACCACCGGCAGGCCGCAGGCCGAGGCCTCGATCACCGCGACGCCGAAGCTCTCGCTGTCGAGCCGGCTGGCGGCGACGAAGATGTCGAAACCCTGCAGATACGAGGGCACCTCGGCATGCGGTACCGGGCCGAGCAGCTCGCAGCGCTGATGCACGCCGAGCGACGTCGCCAGCACCTGCAGCTGCTCCCGCTGGCTGCCGCCGCCGACGATGCGCAGCTGAAGCGGCCGGCCGCGATGGCTGGGGCCGAGCTGGGCAAAGGCCTTGATCAAGGTGTCGATGCCGTACTTCGATTCCAGCGTCTTCACGGTGCCGATGACGATCGGCCCGCTGTCCGGGCGCGCCTCGCGGGCGGGAAGGAACTGCGCCGTATCGACACCGAAGGGCGTGATCACGATGTGCCGCTTCAGCTTCTCGCCGTCGAGCACCTTCATCACCTGGGCCGACATCGCCATGCTGGTCGAGGCCAGCGCATCGGCCGAGGTCAGCACCTGGCGCAGCATGCGGCGGTGCACCGGCGAGGTCTGCGGGAAGTCGTAGACGTCGCTGCCCCAGACCGAGACGATGCGCGGGCGCACGCCGCTGCGCGTCGCCAGCACGCCGTAGCCGGTGGCGTAGTGCGCATTCAGCAGTTCGCAGCCATGGCGATCGAAGAGCTGCGCCACCACGCGGCCGTTCAGGAAATAACCGGTGAGTCCGCTGCGCGGCAGGCGGATCTGCTCGACGCGCTGGTCCCAGCCCTCCGGCAGGAAGTCGTGCTGCGAGACGCAGACCACCTCTTCCCCGGCTGCGACCAGGCCGTTGGCCCAGCGCTGCGTGTGGATGGCGCTGCCGGCGCTGAGCAGCATGATCTTCATTCGCCGGTCGGCCGCGGCACGTAGAAGAAGAAGTCGGCGAAGGAGCCGCTGCGGTAGTCGCCGGTGAACGGAAAGTCGTTCGGCACGTGGCGCTGCAGGGTCCAGCCGGGTTCGTGGTGCGCCACCCACTCGGTGAAGGGGCGATGGCGCACGTGCTTGCCGTCGGCCGCATCGGCCTCGCGGTTGCTCGAATAGATCACCACGCTGCGCGTCGCGGCGGCGAAGAGCTGATGCATGTGGCGCTCGAAAGCGGCGTCTTCGACCAGGTGGTAGATGACGTCGAGCGACAGGCTGCACTCGGCGCGCTCGCCGCGGTAGTCGTCGGCCAGCACGAAGCGGCGGCCGGGGGTCTCGGCGAACGTGGCGCGGCAGGCGGCGACCGCAGCGGCGCTGATGTCGACACCGAGGTAGTCGGGCACGGTCAGCAGCTTCAGCTGGTTGCCGTCGCCGCTGCCGAATTCGATCACCGTGGCGATGCCTTCTTCGGCAAAAAAGGCGTTCAGCACGCGGGCCTTGAACTCGGCGAACTTGCCGTAGGAGCCCGGGCCCGAATCGCCGCCGCGGGCGTAGCGCTGGCGCCAGTATTCGGCGCTGCCGACGAAGCTGCCGGGCGCCTGCCCGCGCGAGGAGCGCAGCCGGCGCGCCACCGCCAGCGCACCCGGTACGCGACGCAACCATTCGATCATTCGACCCGCCATCAAGCTTCGTCCTTCACCGGCCGGGGCAGCGGGCTGCTGCCCGTCGCCTGACCCTGTTTCCACATCACCAGCACCGCCGCGGCGCAAAGCGCTTCGACCAGCAACCAACTCGCCGCCGCGGCCGAGACCCCGCTGCCCCAGCCCGCCACGAGACACGGCAGCAGGCACGCCGGCACCAGCAGCGCGCGCCACAGCGCATGCACGCTCGCCGCGCGGAAACGCCCCCAGCCCAGCAGCACCGAAACGCCGAGGCGGTTCAACACCACCAGCGGGCCCGCCAGCGCCATCCAGACGCAGGCCGTCACCGTCGGCGCATACGCCGCCCCGAAAACCCGCGGCACCAGCCAGGGCAGCAGCACCACGCAAAGCAGCGATCCGGCGGCCGTCGCCGCCAGCGCCTGCAGTACCGCGGCGCGGATCGCGTAGGGCCGTCCGGCACCCGCCGCCTGGCTGATTCTCGCAAAGAGCAGCGGCGAGACGAAACTCGCCGGCAATGCGAAGGCCTGGTAGACATAGGCGGCGAAGACGAAGTGGCCGATATCCGCTGCCGAGGCCCCGTGCTGGCGCAGCAGCAGAAGCGTCAGCCAGGGCTGCAGCGCCAGCGCAGCGGATTGGGCGAAGGCATGTGCGCCGGCGCCGAGCAACTCCCCCATCGGCGCCGCGCCGCCTTCGCGCCAGCCCGCTTGCGCGCGCAGCGGGCGCAGCTGGCGCGCACCGAGCAAGGCGCTGACGGCACCGGAAGCCGCAAGCGCCCATTCGTAGTGCTGCGAACCGAGCAGCAGCAGCACCGCGACCGCGACGAACAGGCTCAGCGACGGCGTGACCGAAAGCCACGAGAACTGCAGCGCCGAGCCGCGGCACAGCACGAAGACGCGCTGCAAGCCCTGCAGCACCCAGCCGATGGCGCCAACCAGCAACGCGAGCAGGCCGAGCGGGCTGTCGACCCAGGAAACCATGCCGGGCGCCAGCAGCGCGACCGCACAGGCCAGCAGCGCCAGCGCGAGCAGCGCGCCCGCGTAGCGCAGGCTGAGCCGCTCGAGCCCGGCGGCGCTGGCGCCGCGCTGGCTCATCAGATGCACCAGGCTTTGCGGCAGCCCGAACAAGGCCAGCGCGAGCAACAGATCAGCCGCGCTGCGCACCAGGCCATAGCGGCCCTGTGCCTCAGGACCTTGCAGCATCGCGATCAGCACGCCGATCGCGAAGGTGCTGGCCGCACCCAGGCCCTGGATCGCGATGCTGCCGGCGAGTCGCAGCCTCATGGGCGCCTGACGACCAGGAAGTAACCCAGCGGCCAGCGCTCGCCGCTGCGGGCCGCCCAGACCCGTCCGGGGCGCGTGCGATCGAGCGCCGAGACCAGCGCCTGCAGGCCGATCGCCAAGGGCCGGCCGAGCAGCGGCAGGTAGGCCAGTTGCTTGGCCACGATATCGGCCAGCACGTGCAGGCTGCCGCCCACCGTCTTCAGCTCGCTCAGCTCCAGCCCGGCCAGCTGTGCATGGCGGCGCAACGCGAACTCGGTGTAGCGGTAGTAGTCGTGCGGCAGCTCGTGCAGGCCGTACAGGAAGGGCACGTTGATCAAGGCATGCCCGCCCGGCGCCAGCAGACGTGCCATCTCGCGCCACAGCAGCAACGGCTCGGGCAGGTGCTCGAGCACGTCCGACAGGATGATGGTGTCGAAGCGCGCGTCCTCGAAAGGCAGGCGTGCGCCGAGATCGACCTCGGCATCGAGATGCAGGCTGGCATGCGGCGAGTTCGCCCAGTCGACGCAGACCGTCTCGCTGACCAGGCCGCGATAGGCGCCATACAGCGGCACCTTGCCGCAGCCCAGGTCGCCGAGGCGGCCGCGTGCGTAGCGCGGCAGCGCATCGGCATAGCAGGCAGCCACCGCGCCGGCGGTCAGCCGCGAGCCGATGCCGACCTCCGACGCATCGTGCGAGGCGACCAGCCGCCGGCCCCGCTGCAGGTATTTGCTCGGTCGCCAACGGTCGGGGTTACGCATGGAGGAGAGGCCAGGGGGCGCGGCAACGACGGGGCGCGGGCGCTGAAAAAAGCAATCGCGGATTGTCGCCGACCGCCCTTTCGCCGCGCTGCGGCCGTCCCGATCGCGGCCGTGCCCCAAGCGCCTCCTAGAATCTCGCCCTCGCCCTGGACATTCCATGACCGACCAAGCCGCCTCTCCGCCTCCCCCCGCGACCGACACCAACCAGCTGATCGCCGAACGCCGCGAGAAGCTCAGCGCGCTGCGCGAACGCTCGAAGCGCGACGGCGGCGTGCCCTTCCCGAACGACTTCAAGCCGCGCGACAACGCCGCGGATCTGCAGCAACAGCACGGCGAACAGCCGAACGAGGAACTCGAGCCGCTGGCGGTGAAGGTCAGCGTCGCCGGCCGGATGATGCTCAAGCGCGTGATGGGCAAGGCCAGCTTCGCGACCGTGCAGGACGGCTCCTTCGGCCCGACCGGCGGCCGCATCCAGCTCTTCGTCACCAAGGACGGCATCGGCGACGCCGGCTACGAAGCCTTCAAGCACCTGGACCTCGGCGACATCGTCGGCGCCGAAGGCCTGCTGTTCAAGACCAAGACCGGCGAGCTCTCGGTGCGCGTCAGCAGCCTGCGCCTTCTGACCAAGAGCCTGCGCCCCTTGCCCGACAAGTTCCACGGCATGGCAGACCAGGAGCAGAAGTACCGCCAGCGCTACGTCGACCTGATCGCCGACGAACAGGCGCGCACGCGCTTCGTCGCGCGCAGCAAGGCGGTCAGCTCGATCCGCAGCTTCATGGTCGAGAACCGCTTCCTCGAGGTCGAGACCCCGATGCTGCACCCGATCCCGGGCGGCGCGAACGCGAAGCCCTTCGTCACGCACCACAACGCGCTCGACCAGCAGATGTTCCTGCGCATCGCGCCGGAGCTGTACCTGAAGCGGCTGGTCGTCGGCGGCTTCGAGCGGGTGTTCGAGATCAATCGCAACTTCCGCAACGAAGGCATCTCGGTGCGCCACAACCCCGAGTTCACGATGATGGAGTTCTATGCGGCGTACTGGAACCATCTCGACGTGATGAGCTTCACCGAGGAGGTGCTGCGCCACGCGGCACGCGAAGCGACCGGCTCGGCGGTGCTGAGCTACGCCGGCAAGCCGGTGGATCTCGAACAGCCGTTCGCGCGGCTTTCGGTGCGCGATTCGCTGGTCGTGCATGCGGGCCTGAGCGAGGCCGAAGCCGGCGATGCCGCGGTGCTGCGCGCGCGGCTGAAGGCGTTCGGCGAGGAAGCGCCGGCGCACTGGAAGCTGCCGGAGCTGCAGTTCGGCTTGTTCGAGGCCGCGGTCGAGGAAAAGCTCTGGCAGCCGACCTTCATCACCGACTATCCGGTCGAAGTCTCGCCGCTGGCGCGCGCCTCGGACACCGACCCGGCGATCACCGAGCGCTTCGAGCTCTTCATCACCGGCCGCGAGTATGCCAACGGTTTCAGCGAGCTGAACGACGCCGAGGACCAGGCTGCGCGCTTCCAGGCCCAGGCCTCGAACAAGGAGGCCGGCGACGAAGAAGCCATGTACTACGACGCGGATTTCATCCGCGCGCTCGAATACGGCATGCCGCCGACCGGCGGCTGCGGCATCGGCATCGACCGGCTGGTGATGCTGCTGACGGATTCACCGAGCATCCGCGACGTGATCCTTTTTCCTGCATTGCGAAGGGAGAGCTGAATGAATTACCCCCACGCTCACGATGTTCGCTGCCCCCCAAGGGGGCGCTCAACGCCCTTCGGGCGGCCGGGCGGGCATTGAGATGTTCGATTCCCATCACAAGACCGCGATGGTCACCGGCGCCGGCAGCGGCATCGGCCGCGCCACCGCCCTCGCCCTGCTGGCCGCGGGCTGGCGCGTCGTCTTCACCGGCCGCCGGTTGGAGCCGCTGCAGCAGGCGATCGCGCTGGCGCCCGACCTCGAATTCGATATCGACGAGACCGAGCTGGCGCTCGCGGTGACAGCCGACATCACCGATCCGGACTCGGTCGCCGCGCTCTTCAAGGCGACCCTCGACCACTTCGGCCGGCTCGACCTGCTGTTCAACAACGCCGGCATGGGCGCGCCGCGCGCCAAGCTGGAAGACCTGAACTACGCCGACTGGCGCGCCGCGCTCGACACCAACCTGACCGGCGCCTTCCTCTGCACCCAGCAGGCCTTCAAGATCATGAAGAGCCAGACACCGCGCGGCGGCCGCATCATCAACAACGGCTCGATCTCGGCGCATGCGCCGCGGCCGAACTCGGTCGCCTACACCGCCAGCAAACACGGCATCACCGGGCTGACCAAGACCGCGGCGCTGGACGGCCGCGAATACGACATCGCGGTCGGCCAGATCGACATCGGCAACGCGCTGACCGAGATGGCGATGCCGATGACCAAGGGCGTGCCGCAGGCCGACGGCTCGATCAAGATCGAGCCGACGATGGACGTGCAGCACGTCGCCGATGCGGTGGTTCACATGGCCGCGCTGCCGCTCGAATCGAACGTGCAGTTCATGACCATCATGGCGACGAAGATGCCGTTCGTGGGACGAGGCTGACCGGAAGTCCATCGAAGGAGTTGAACCCGAGCGACGGGCCGCCCCAAGCCGGGTTCGCTCCCCTCGGGGGACGACGGCGAAGCCGTCTTGGGGCGGACATCAGGCGTTCTTGAAAACCGGCTTGCGCTTCGCCAGGAAGGCATCCATGCCCTCCTTCTGATCCGCCGTCGCGAACAGCGAATGGAAGAGGCGGCGCTCGAACATCACGCCGTCGCTCAGCGTGCCTTCGAAGGCGCGGTTGACGCTTTCCTTGGCCATCATCACGCTCGGCAGGCTCATGCTGCAGATCGCCGCGGCCGCGCCGAGGGCTTCGTCGAGCAGCTTGTCGGCCGCGACCACGCGCGAGACCAGGCCGACCCGCTCGGCCTCGGCCGCGTCCATCATGCGCGCGGTCAGCACCATGTCCATCGCCTTGGCCTTGCCGACCGCGCGCGGCAGCCGCTGCGTGCCGCCGGCGCCGGGGATGATGCCGATCTTGATCTCGGGCTGGCCGAACTTCGCGCTGTCGGCCGCGATGATCACGTCGCACATCATCGCCAGCTCGCAGCCGCCGCCGAGTGCGAAGCCGGCAACCGCGGCGATCACCGGCTTGCGGATGCGCCGGATCGTCTCCCAGTTGCGCGTGATGAAGTCCTCTCCGTAGGCCTGGCGGAACTCCTTCTTCGCCATCGCGCTGATGTCGGCGCCGGCGGCGAAGGCCTTTTCGCTGCCGGTGATGACGATGCAGCCTATCGTTTCGTCGGCGTCGTAGGCCAGCAGCGCGGCGCCGAGCTCGTCCATCAGCGCGTCGTTCAGGGCGTTCAGCTGCTTCGGCCGGTTCAAGGTGATCAGGCCGATGGCGAGCGCGGCGCCGGGGCGGGTTTCGGTCAGGATGTTCTCGTAGCTCATCGTGGGGAAGCCTTCCGGTTGACGTGAAAGCACGGAGCCTACATCCGCCCGCTCAACGCGAGGCCGCACTCGCCGCCGGCTCGGCCTGCAGCGGCGGGCGCGCGAGCATCAGATCGATGAAAGTGGCCGCATCCTGATGGATGCGGATGCGCGCCGGCAGGTACTGCAGGCTGGGCACGAACCAGATCTCGACCGTCATGTCGCCGTTCGCGCGCGCCTCGCGCCGCGGCTTGACGTGGACGCTGTCGAGCGCACCGAACGGCGTGTAGATCGTCTCGGCGCCGATCACGTCGTAGACCCAGGTGTCGACGCTGCGCGCCAGCGCCAGCGGCATCTCGATGGTCTGGCCCGCCTGCAGCAGGCCGGGCTGCAGCGTGAACATCCAGACCAGCTGCACGAACTGGCTGGCGCTGTCCTGCACGCCCGGCGGCCGCGGGCGGCGCTGCCCGTTGGCGAGCAGGATCTCGCGGCCGTCGAACAGCAGGCTCAAGTGGCGCGGAGCGGCGAAGGCACGCTTGGAGTCCTCGTCGTAGCGCAGTGGCGCCAGTCCGGCCGGGGTGATCAGCCCGTCGCTCGTCATGCGCCGCGTGAAGAGCGGGGCGAAACTGAGGCCGCCGATCACGTCCAGGTGCACCTGGTAGCGCTCGCCGACGCGCACCCATTCCACTTGCGCCGAGCCGCGCACCTCGCCGCGATAGTTGCCGACGAAGTCGTAGCTGAGCCGGGTCGAGGCCGGCCAGTCGAAGGCCGGAGCGGAGGCGGCACCGGCCGCTGCGGTGGAGATGCCACTGGCAGCGGCCTGCGGGCTGGAGGCGGCCAGGCCCGCAGTCGCAGCTGCCGCTTCGGAAGCAGGCGCCGAAGCGGCGACGGCTTTCGTTACCGGCTCGTCGGGGGATGCGTCGGAAGCAGCGGGCTCCGCAGCAGCAAGCGGCTCGCTGGCGGCCGAATCCGATGGCGGCGGCCGCGCCGCCTCCGCCGCGACAGGCGTGTCATCGACGGGCACCGAGGCCCTGTGCATCGGCTGCGCCGCCGCGCGCGGCCTCTTCGCAGGCTTCGCCGCAGGCACCGCCGCCGCAGGCGGTGCGGGCGGCGGCGCGCTCGGCAGCAACTCGCGCACGAAGGCGGCCTGCAGGCGCTTCGGTCCGTTGTTCGCCGGACCCCAGCCCGCCAGGGCGTCGACCAACGACTTAGCCGCAAGCCAATGCACCAGCCCGACGGCCACCACCAGCGCGACCCCGGCGACCGCGCGTCGCGGGCGCCAAGCAGCGCGCCCGCGCATGCTCAGGGTCCGAGCCAGGCGCGGCGCAAGGCCAGCGCGGCGCGCGGCGCACGTTCGTCGATCGACAGGCTGACCGTGCCCGGCCCGGCGACCACGTCGTTCGGCGCCGGCACCTGCAGGCTCATCACACGCTGGTCGCGTGACGCGATCACCTCCAGCGCCTCGTCGGGCCCGGCGAAGGCCGCCAAATCATCCAGCCGGCGCAGGCGCCAGCCGTTGGCCGCGACCAGTTCGTCGCCGGCGGCAAAGCCCGCCTGCTCGGCGGCGCTGCCGCGCAGCACCGCCTTGACCTGCACCCCGGTCAGCGCGCTCTCCGCGACACGCAGCCCGAGGCGCTGCGCCAAGGTCAGCGGATCCGCCTTGCATTGCACGCCGGCGAGCGCGAGCAAGGCCTCCAGCGGCAGGTCCTCGGTGCCGTGCACCCAGGCTGCCAGCTCCGGCGCCATCGAGCGGCCGGCGGCCTGCGACAGCGCCTGCAGGATGTCTTGCTCGGTGATCGGGCCGCCGCCGCTCGTGGCCCACAGCGTGCGCATCACGTCGTCGAGCGTCTTCTTGCTTTCGGCGCGCAGGCTCAGGTCCAGCGCCAGCGCCACCAGCGAACCCTTGGTGTAGTAGCTGACGGTGGCGTTGTGCGTATTCTCGTCGCCGCGGTAGTACTTGACCCAGGCATCGAAGCTGGCCTGCGCCACGCTCTGCACCTGGCGTCCCGGCGTGCCGAGCACGCCGCTCAAGGTCTTGGCCACGAGCTTCAGATAGCGCGCGCCGTCGATCAGCCCGGCGCGCAGCAGCAGCAGATCGTCGTAGTAGGACGTGAAGCCCTCGAAGAACCACAGCAGTTCGGTGTAGTTCTCCTGCGTGTAGTCGTAGTGGCGGAAGCTCGCCGGCTTCAGCCGCTTCACGTTCCAGGTGTGGAAGTACTCGTGGCTGACGAGGCCGAGCAAGGTCACGTAGCCGTCGCTGGCACTCGTCTGGCCGCGCCGCGGCAGGTCGCGGCTGGCGCCGATCAGCGCAGTGCTGGCGCGGTGCTCCAGGCCGCCATACGCGTCGCCGACGACGTTCAGCAGGAAGACGTAGCGGTCGAACGGCGGCACGCCGGTGCGGCCCGGCTTGCTGCCGTGCCAGAACGCGATCTCCGCCTCGCAGATGCGGCGCACGTCGGCCAGCAGGCGCTCGCCATCGAACGTCGGCAACGCGCCGGCGACGACGAACTCGTGCGGCACGCCGGCCGCCTCGAAATGCCCGCGCCAGAAGGTGCCGAGCTCGAACGGGTGGTCGACCAGTTCGTCGTAGTCCGCCGACTCGTAGCGGCCTCGGCCACGCGTGTCGACCTGGGCGGCGCGCATCGCGGTCGCGACTTCCCAGCCCGTTGGCAGGCTGCCGATCTGCACGCGCTGCGGCTCCGTCTCGCGGCCGTGCACGCGCAGGAAGACGCTGGTGCCGTTGAAGAAGCCGCGGCGCGCATCGAGGTAGGCGGCGCGCACCGAAGTGTCGAAGGCATAGGCCAGGTAGCTGACGCTGAGCGCGCCGCCGCGCTCGTCACAGGCGATGCGCCAGCTCGCCTTGTCGAGCTGTTCGACCGGCAGCGCCTGCTCGCCCTGCTTCGCCTCCACCGCGGACAGATGCCGGGCGAATTCGCGCACCAGGTAGCTGCCCGGGATCCACACCGGCAGGCTGAGGGTCTGCTGCGCCGCCGGCTTGGGGACGCTGAGGGTGACGCGGAACAGATGGGCGTGGGCGTCGGCCACGTCGATGCGGTAGGTGATCATTGGCGGCTATTGTGTCCGCCGCCGCGGCCGCCTGTCGGGAGCGCGAGGCCGGCCAGCGCCCGGCCGCTCCGTAGCGGCCCGCGACCCGCTGCTCGGCGGGTGGCGCTGGTACCCCGGCGCCGGGTGCGCCATTCAGCTGCCGGCGGGCTTGGCCTTGGTCGCGGCGAGGTGCTTTTCCACGTCCTCGGCCGGCAGGGCCCCGGGCACCGCGTGCCGTCTTCGAAGACCACCGCCGGCGTGCCGTTGACCTTGTATTTCCGGCCCATCGCGGTGTTGCGCGCGATCGCGGCGATGTCGCACTGGCCCATGCTGCGCGGCGGCGTCTTGCCTTCGATCATCCATTCGCGCCAGACCTTGCCGGATTCCTTCGAGCACCAGATGTCGCGCGACTTGTCCGGCGAATCGCCGCCGAGGATCGGATACAGGAAGGTGTAGACGGTCACGTCCTTGACCTTCAGCAAATCCTTCTCGAGGTGCTTGCAGTAGCCGCAGTTCGGGTCGGCAAAGACCACCATGCGGCGCGCGCCGGTGCCCTGCTTCCAGACGATCGCGTCCTTCAACGGCAGGCTCGCAAAATCGATCGCGGTGAGCTTGCTGATGCGCGCCTGCGTCAGGTCGGTGCGGCTGCGGGTATCGAGGATGCTGCCCTGGATCAGGTAGTTGGCCTCGCTGTCGGTGTAGACGATGTCGGTGCCCATGCGCACCTCGTAGACGCCGGGGATCGGCGACTTCTGGACCTCGTCGACCTTCGGCAGGTCGGTGAAACGTTCCGCCAGGTTCTTGCGGATCGCGGCTTCGTCGGCGAAGGCGCCGGCGGCGATCGACAGGCACAGGCCGGAGATCGCGGCGCGCAGGGCTGGTGTCATGATGGGCTTTCAGTTGCCGAGGGCTCGGGTGGTGAGCCAACGCTTCAAGGGAGAGACATGATCGAGCAGAGCCAGGCCGCGATTGCGGAGTTCCCGCAGCGCGGGTGCGTCGCTGGCGAAAAGTTGCCACAAACCATCGATCATGCGCCCCATCTCGCGCGTCGGCATATCGCGTTCGCGCGCATAGCGGCGCAGCAGTTTTTCGTCGCCGGGGCTGCGCCAGCCCTCGCGCCCGGCCAGCACACGGCTCAGCGCGAGCACGTCGCCCAGGCCGAGGTTGAGGCCCTGGCCGGCGAGCGGATGCACCACGTGCGCCGCATCGCCGACCAGCACCCATCCCGGGCCACACCAGCGCTCGGCGCGCGCCTGGCTCAGCGGCCAGGCGGCACGCTCGCTGGCGAGCGCCAGGCCCATCGCGCCGCCGCAGGCATCGTTGAGCGCCTGTTCGAAGGCCGGGGCCTGCAGCGCGAGCAGCTCCTGCGCACGCGCGCTCGGCAGCGACCACACCAGCGCGTACGAGCGCGTAGGCTGCGGCCGGTCGAAGGGCAGCAGCGCGAGCACGTCCGGCGAGCGGAACCATTGCAGCGCGCGGCCCTGGTGCGGCTCGGCGGCGGTCAGGCGCGCGGCGATCGCCGTCTGGCCATAGTCGAAGCGTTCGAAGCCGACGCCGAAGGCCTCGCGCGTGGCCGAGGCCTTGCCTTCGGCGACCGCGGTCAGGCTGGCCTGCACCTCGGCGCCGGCCGGGATCTCGCTGACGTGCGGCGCGAAGCGCACCGCGTTGCCAAGCTCCGCCTCGAGCGCCGGCGCATCGACGATCCAGGCGAGTTCGCGCACACGCTGGGTGTAGGCCGAGAAATCCAGCGCGGCGCCGGGCATGTCGCCCATCACGTGCATGTCGTAGACCGCCGTCGCGGCGTCCTTGGGCAGCGCCGCCCAGACACGCAGCGTCTCCAGCAGCCCGACCGATGCCGCGTTCAGCGCATAGGCGCGCACGTCCTCGCCGCGCGGGGCGGCGGGCGCGGTCTCCTGCAAGGCGATGCGCAGGCCCTGGCGTGCGAGCGACAAGGCCAGCGCCCGGCCGACGATGCCAGCGCCGCGCACATGAACATCGAAGCGTTCCGTCGTCATCGATCGATTGTAGGGAGGCGGGTCGCGGCAGAGCTCAGAACTTGCGCTCGGGCAGCGGGATGCGCTCGGTCTCGCCGGGGACCTGGCCGATCGTGTCCGCCTCCCAGGCGTCGGCGGCCTGCGCGATGCGCTCGCGGCTCGATGACACGAAGTTCCACCACATGAAGCGATGGCCGAGCGGAGCGCCGCCGATCAGCACGACACGCGCACCACTCGCCGATTGCAGCTGCGGCGTGCTGCCGGGCTCGAGCACCAGCATGTGCTGGGCCGGCAGCTCGGCGCCGTCGACCTGCAGTTCGCCCTGCACCAGGTAGAGCGCACGCTCCTCGGCCCGATCCTCGATCGGCAGCGTGGCGCCGGCCTGGAGCTGGATGTCGACATAAAGCGTCGGCGAGCGCACCGGCACCGGCGACTGCAGGCCGAAGGCCTCGCCGATCAGCACGCGCAGCGTCGCGCCGGGGCGCTCGGCCTGCGGGATGAGCGCGGCCGGCGTATGCGAGAACGAGGGCTCGATCTCCTCGTCCGCCTCGGGCAGCGCGGCCCAGAGCTGCAGCCCGTGGCTGGTGCGCGTGACATTGCGCAGATCCTCGGGCGTGCGCTCCGAGTGCACGATGCCGCGGCCGGCGGTCATCCAGTTGATCGCGCCGGGCTCGATGCGCTGGGCGATGCCGGTGCTGTCGCGATGCATCATCGCGCCCTCGAACAGGTAGGTCACCGTCGCCAGGCCGATGTGCGGGTGCGGGCGCACGTCGTGGTTGTCGGCCGGCGTGGCGGTGACCGGGCCGAAATGGTCGAAGAAGACGAAGGGGCCGACCGCGCGCTGCTGCGCGGCGGGCAGCGAGCGGCGGACGAAGAAGCCGCCGCCGAGGTCTTTCTGGTGCGGGCTGAGCAGGATCGGGCTGGGCATCGCGGGCTCCCGTGTGGCGAAGAGCCCGAGTGTAGGCAGCGGCCTAAAATCCTGCTCTTCCCCCGAGCAGTCTTAGAAAGCCCTTCATGAGTCTCAAATGCGGCATCGTCGGCCTGCCCAACGTCGGCAAATCGACCCTTTTCAATGCGCTGACGCAGGCCGGCATCGCAGCCGAGAACTACCCGTTCTGCACCATCGAGCCGAACGTCGGCATCGTCGAGCTGCCCGACCCGCGGCTGCAGGCGCTGGCCGAGATCGTCAAGCCCGAGAAGATCGTGCCGGCGATCGTCGAGTTCGTCGACATCGCCGGGCTGGTGGCCGGCGCCTCGAAGGGCGAGGGCCTGGGCAATCAGTTCCTCGCGCACATCCGCGAGACCGACGCGATCGTCAACGTGGTGCGCTGCTTCGATGACGAGAACGTGATCCACGTGGCAGGCAAGGTCGATCCGATCGCCGACATCGAGGTCATCCAGACCGAGCTCTGCCTGGCAGACCTGGCGACCGCCGAGAAGAGCCTGCAGCGCTACACCAAGGTGGCGAAATCCGGCGGCGACAAGGAAGCGCAGCGCCTGGTCGACGTGCTGCGCAAATGCGTGGCCGCGCTCGACCAGGCCCAGCCGGTGCGCTCGATCGACTTCAGCAAGGAAGAGCAGGCGGTGCTGAAGCCGCTGTGCCTGATCACCGCGAAGCCGGCGATGTTCGTCGGCAACGTCGCGGAGGACGGCTTCGAGAACAACCCCTACCTGGACCGCCTGACCGCGTACGCGGCGACGCAGAAGGCGCCGGTGGTCGCGATCTGCGCCAAGACGGAGGCCGACATGGCCGGCATGGAGCCGGAGGACAAGCAGATGTTCCTGGCCGAGATGGGCCAGGACGAGCCGGGCCTGAACCGGCTGATCCGCGCCGCGTTCAAGCTGCTCGGGCTGCAGACCTACTTCACCGCCGGCGTGAAGGAGGTGCGCGCCTGGACCATCCACGTCGGCGACACCGGGCCGCAGGCGGCGGGCGTGATCCACACCGACTTCGAGCGCGGCTTCATCCGCGCGCAGACGATCGCCTATCCGGACTTCATCGCGTTCAAGGGCGAGCAGGGGGCGAAGGAGGCGGGGAAGATGCGGGCGGAGGGGAAGGAGTACGTGGTCAAGGATGGGGATGTGCTGCACTTCTTGTTCAATGTGTGAGCCGAAAATAATGGGTGTAAATGGGCGTACTATTGGATGGAATGATTCCGTCCGACGCCGTCAAGATCACACCGGAGATCCTGAGCCTCATCGCCGGCATCGATGAGTTCAAAGGGGCTTGGCGCGCGTTAGGTACGCTGGCGCCGGACCGGCTCTCGGCTTTGCGGCATGTAGCTACCATCGAGAGCATCGGCTCGTCCACTCGCATCGAGGGTAGCCGGCTGTCGGACCGAGAGGTCGAGCGTCTGCTGTCCAACCTGCAAATCAAATCTTTCTCGACCCGCGATGAGCAGGAGGTAGCCGGATATGCCGCGGTGATGGAACTGGTGTTCTCGTCTTGGCGGGACATCTCCCCAACCGAAAACCATATCAAGCAATTGCACCGCGACCTGCTCGCCCACAGCGAGAAGGACGCCTGGCATCGCGGCGGCTATAAGACAACGTCGAACAGCGTGGTCGCATTCGACGAAGATGGCAAGCGCCTCGGTGTGGTTTTCGAGACAGCGACGCCCTTCGATACACCGCGCTTGATGGCCGAGCTGGTGGCCTGGTTCGATGAAGAACGCGAGAGTTCGGGACCGGGCCGCCTCCACCCGCTGCTGCTTATTGGCATCTGGGTCGTGGTCTTTCTGGAGATCCATCCTTTCCAGGACGGCAACGGCCGATTGAGCCGCGTGCTGACCACCTTGCTGCTGCTACGGGCCGGTTACGCCTATGTGCCGTACAGCTCGCTGGAAAGCATCATCGAGCTGAGCAAGGAAACCTACTACCTCGCGCTAAGACAGACGCAGGGCACGATCCGGGCGGAGGCTCCGGACTGGCAGCCCTGGCTTATTTTTTTCTTGCGTGCGTTGGCGGAGCAGGTGCACCGCCTCGCTCGAAAGGTCGATCGCGAGAAGCTGGTGCTGGCCGCACTGCCGGAGTATTCGCTGCAGATCGTCGAGTTCGCACGCGAGCACGGGCGCATCACGATGGGTGATGCGATGCGCCTGACGGGAGGGAGTCGCAACACGCTGAAGCAGCATTTCCGGGCGCTGGTCGATCGCCGCCATCTGAGCCAGCATGGGGCCGGCCGGGGCGTTTGGTATGTGCTCGCATCGCAGCCGGCAACAGTCACAGCAAAGTAAATTGACCCGCGGCCCCAGCCACCGATCTGCTGTCTGCCGCGATGAGCGGCAGTACCCAGCCAGTGGCGCAAGCTGACCGCGGCGGGCTTCTGGTCGGAGTCAACCCGCGACGACAACGTGCGGACTTGACGAACGGCGACACTCCCGACTGTCACCTCCCATTCATCGAGCCCCCCATGACCCCCGCTCCCCTCACCCCCACCGGCCCCGCCCTCTCTCCGATCGTCGCCGGCGCCTGGCGCATCGACAGCTGGGGCTGGTCGCCACAGCAGCGCCTGCAGTGGATCGAACAGTGCATCGAGCTCGGCGTCACGAGCTTCGACCATGCCGACATCTACGGCGGCTATACCGCGGAAGACCTGTTCGGCGAAGCGCTGCAGATCGATCCCGGCGTGCGCCAGCGCATGCAGCTGGTCAGCAAATGCGGCATCAAGCTGGTCACGCCGAATCGCCCCGGCCACGCGCTGAAGAGCTACGACACCTCGGCCGCCCACATCCGGCTCAGTGTCGAGAACAGCCTGCGCGCGCTGCGCACCGATCGGCTCGATCTGCTGCTGATCCACCGCCCCGATGCGCTGCTCGATGCCGATGAGGTCGCACAGACCTTCGAGGCCCTGCGCGCCGCCGGCAAGGTGCTGCACTTCGGCGTCAGCAACTTCACGCCGTCGCAGTTCGCGCTGCTCGATGCACGCATCCCCCTCGCCACGAACCAGATCGAACTGCACCCGCTGCAGCGCGCGCCGCTGCACGACGGCACGCTCGACCAGGCCCAGCAGCTGCGCCGCCGCCCGATGATCTGGTCGCCGCTCGCCGGCGGCCGTCTGCTTTCCGGTGGCGATGACGAAGCCCGCCGGGTCCAGGCCTGCCTGCAGCAGATCGCGCAGCAGCTCGGCACCACCCCCGCCACCGTCGCCTATGCCTGGCTGATGCGCCATCCGTCGAAGCCGTTGCCGCTGGCCGGCAGCCGCCGCATCGACGCGCTGCGCGAAGCGGTCAGCGCCGTTTCATTGACGCTTTCCGCCGAGCACTGGTATGCGATCTGGCAGGCCGGCGCCGGTCACGAAGTCGCCTGAGCTCGAGGCGCGGCGCCAAGCCGGCGATTTTTTCTCGAACGCCCGGCGCGCGGCCACGACGATTGGCACCGTCCCGATGCGCGCGGCCCGATGGCAATGCTAGGCTGCGCGCCAGCAGGAACAAGGCCGGGCAGCAAGACTCGGCACCCGCGCGCTGAACAGCCGAACCGGCTGCCATCGTTGCCAATCGAATCGTCGTCTGGGATTCATGAAGTCGGATACCGCTGTCGCCTGGCCCGGAGCGTTGTTGGCGATCTTCGCCGCCTACGTGCTGCTGGGTTTTGGAGCCTTCCATCTGGCGATACCGCCGGGCTACGCCATGCCGCTCTTCCCGCCGGCCGGCATTGCGTTGGCAGGCGTGATGGTCTACGGCTGGCGCATGCTGCCGGCGGTCTGGCTCGGCGGCTTCGCGGTGAACCTGATCTTCGGCCTGATGCGCAACGGCTTCGACCCGCAGCATCTGCTGCTGCCGGCGGCGATCGGCCTGGGCGCAACGCTGCAGGCCGGCGCGGGCGCCTGGCTGATGCAGCGGTTCCAGGGCGCATCGCCGACGCTGACCGAGCCCGCGGAAGTGGCGCGCCTCTTCCTGCTCGGCGGCGCGTTGGCCTGCACGTTGTCGGCCGGCGTCGCGACGCTCGCGCTGCTCGCGACGCACACGCTGCCGGTGGCGCAAGGCCCGGCCAACTGGCTCACCTGGTGGATGGGCGACATGATGGGCGTGGTGATCGCTGCGCCGATCGTGCTGACCCTGGTCGGCCAGCCGCGCGCGGTATGGCAGGCGCGGCGGCTCTCGGTGGCCGTGCCGATGCTGCTCGTCACCTTGCTCGCGGTGGCCGCGATCGACCGCGCCCGCCATTGGGACGAGGAGCGCGCCCGCGCCGTCTTCGACCGCGACGCCCGCAGCGCCTATGCGTCGCTGAACGAACGGCTGCAGGACCCGCTGAGCGCCCTCGAAGCCATGTACGGCCTCTTCATCGGTTCGGACGACGTCTCGCGCCTCGACTTCCACCGCGCCGCGCAGGCCTGGCTCGAAGGCCCGGCGGCCGTCGAGGGCATCGGCTGGAGCGAACGGGTCGAGCCTGGCCAGCTCGCCGCGTTCGAGAGCCTGGTGCGCCGCGACGGCCGGGCGGACTACGGCGTCTTCCGCCCCGGCCCGGCAGGCCAGCACCTGCCGCCCGAGGGCCGCGAATTCATGCCGATACGCTACTTCGAGCCGGATGCGCGCGGCGGCCCGCTGCTCGGCCGCGACTCGCTCGCCGGCGACTTCTCGAGGCAGGCGATCGAAATCGCCCGCAGCACCGGCCAGCCCGCCGCGAGCGCCGGCTTCACGATCACGCGCGACAAGCCCGGGCAGACCGCGCTGACCGTCTACCGCGCCGTCTACGCCCAGCCGGAGGTACCGAGCGAGCGCCGCCTGTCGCAGACCCGCGGCGCGGTGTTCGTCGTCGTGCGCATCGAAGACATGATGCGCACCGTCGCTGCGGGGCTGCCCGACTATCTCGACGTCTGCCTGATCGATGCCAGCCCGACCGGCGTCAAGCGCCGCCTCGCCGGCGACATCGGTTGCGAGAACCGAGGCGACGTCGCGGTGCAGCATCTGAGCGACCTGCCGTTCGCCGGCCGCCACTGGGAGCTGCGCGTCGCCACGCGCAATGGCGGCCTGCCGCTCGGCGACAGCCAGGGCACCTGGCTCTTCGCCAGCATCAGCCTGCTCGCCACTGCGGTGTTCGGCGCGCTGCTGCTGACGATGACCGGCCGCGCGCACCGCATCGAAGCCGCGGTCGGCGAACGCACCGCCGCGCTGCAGCGCGAGATCGAGGAACGCGCGCGCACCGAGGCCGCGCTGCGCGACAGCGAACAGCGATTGCGCAACATCCTCGACCACGTGCCGATCGGCGTGATGTACACCGACATGCGCGGCCACATCAAGCAGTCGAATCCGAAGTTCCGCCAGCTCGTCGGCTACGACAGCGAGGAGCTGAGCCAGCGCCGCTCGCTCGACCTGATCCACCCGGAAGACCGCAACGCCGCGCTCGAACACGTGGCCGAGCTGACACGCGGCGACATCAGCTTCTACCAGCGCCAGTCGCGCTACGTGCGCCGCGACGGCAAGGTGCTGTGGGTGCGCGCCGTGGTTTCGCTGCTGCGCGACGAAGACGGCAAGCCGCACCGCATCGTCGCGGTGCTCGAAGACATCGGCGAACATCTGCGGCTGCGCGATGCCGAGGACGCACGCGAGATGGCCGAAGCCGCCAACAACGCGAAGAACGATTTCCTGTCGCGCATGAGCCAGGAGCTGCGCGCGCCGCTGGCCGCGATGCTGGGCTTCGCCGAACTCATCGAGCGCGACCGCGAACACCCGGCCTCGCGCAGCCAGCGCGACTGGATCGGGCAGATCCAGGGCGCGGCCTCGCATCTGCTGGACATGGTGGACGACACGCTGGATCTGTCGCGTGTCGAATCCGGCACCCTGGGCTTGCAGGCGGAGACGCTCGAACTCGTCCCGCTGGTGCAGGCGGCGCTGGTGCGCATCGAGCCGCAGGCGCGGCGGCGCGGGCTGATCGTCACGCAGCAGCTCGCCGACGATGCCCGCACCGCACGCGGCGATGCCGAGCGGGTGACGCAGATCCTGGTCAGGCTGCTGGGCAACGCCGCGACCTACAACCAGGAGCGGGGCCGCATCCATGTCGAGGCGCGCGTGGCCGGGGCGATGGTCGAGCTGGTGGTCAGCGACACCGGCCCGGGCATGAGCAGCGAGCAGGTGCAAAGCCTGTTCATGCCCTTCAGCGGCCATCGCTTCGGCAACGCACCGGGCCATGCGGCATCGGGCCTCGGCCTCGTGATCAGCCGGCGGCTGGCGGAGCTGATGCATGGCAGCCTCGACGTGCGCAGCGTCGAAGGCCAGGGCTCCAGCTTCATCCTGCGCCTGCCGCGCCAGCTGCTTCGCGATCTGCCGCAGCCCAGCGGCCCGATCAGCGTGTTCGACCAGTACAACCCGGGCTACCGCCAGCGCATCGTCCACTACATCGAAGACAACGAGACCAATGCGCTGGTGATGGAAGGCATCCTCGCGCAACGGCCGCAGGTCAAGCTGCGTGTCTCGGAGAACGGCCTCGACGGGCTGGCCGCGATCCGCAGCCGGCCGCCGAGCATGATCCTGCTCGACATGCATTTGCCCGACATCGACGGGCTGCAGCTGCTGCGCATGCTGAAGGACGACCCGGCGACGCAGCCGATCCCGGTCGTCGTGGTCTCGGCCGATGCGGTGGTCGAACGGGTGCAGGCGGCGCTCGCCGCCGGCGCCGAGTACTACCTGACCAAGCCGGTCAACGTGACCGAGCTGCTGCGGCTGGTGGATGGCGTGCTGGAGCCGCGCGATACCTTGTTCGGATAGCCGCGCGAACACGCGCCGCAGCCGGCAGCGCTGGCTACACTCGCGGCAGATCCCGCTACGAGGTGACCCGATGATCCGTCTGCCTTCCACGCGCCTGACATCCTGGATGCTGCCGCTGATGCTCTGCGCCTGTGCCGCGACGCCCAAGCCGGGCACTCCAGTGCCACCGCCGCTGCAGCCGGACTCGAGCCAGCGCCAGGCCTTCAGCCTGCTCGGCAAGGGCGTGCAGATCTATCGCTGCGACAACGCTTCGGGCGCGCTGAAATGGGTCTTCGTCGCGCCGCGCGCGCAGCTGCTCGATGCGTCGGGCAAGGAGGCCGGCACGCACGGCGCCGGGCCGTTCTGGCAGGGCACGGATGGCAGCCGCATCGTCGGCAAGCCGCTGCAGAGCGTGCCCTCGCCGAACGCCGGTTCGATCCCGTGGCTCCTGCTCTCGGCCAGCAACGACGGACCGGCCGGCAAGTTCTCCAGCGTCAGCCGGGTGCAGCGCCTCGAGACCGCGGGCGGTGTCGCGCCGGCCTCGGGCTGCGACTCGCCGGCCGACCAGGGCCGCACGGTCGAGGTGGCTTACACGGCGACCTATGTCTTCTTCGTGCCGGGCTGAGCTGTCACCCGGCGGATACGTCTGCGCATGACGGCGGCGCACCGATGGCCTGCCCTGGGCCGAGGGCGTAACATTTGATTCACATCCTTGTGAGCATGTTGCAGAACTCCCGATGGGCGCCAAAGACCGGATCCTCGAACGATTCTCTTCGCTGAGCCCGAAGCTCCAGGCCGCCGCACGCTTTGTCGTCGATCACCCGAACGAGGTCGTGACCGTCTCGATGCGCACGCTGGCCGAGCGCGCCCGGTCGCAGCCCGCGACCCTGGTGCGCCTGGCCCAGCATCTCGGCTATGCCGGCTGGCCCGAGCTCAAGCTGGCCTTCGTCGAGGAGCTCGGCCTGCACACCGAGCGCTACGGCCAGCGCGCGAAAAACCTGGCGGCGCGCGGCCGCGAAGCCGACCTGCTCGTCGAGATGTTCTCGGTGCAGCAGCAGAACCTCGTGGCCACCGAGGCGCAGTGCAGCGCCTCGCTGCGCGAAGCCGCCAAGCTGCTGAAGCGCGCCAAGGCGGTCCACGTGGCCGGCTTCCGCGCCAGCTTCCCGATCGCCCATGCATTCGCCTACGGCTATCGATTGTTCCGCAACTCGGTGCATCTGCTGGACGGCCTGGCGGGCGGGCTGGAGATGCAGCTGCGGCCGATCGAGCAGCGCGACGCGGTCGTCGCCATCAGCTTCGCGCCCTACTCGCGCGAAGCCACGGCGGTCGTCGAGGCCGCCAAAGCCGCCGGCGCCGGCATCGTCGCGCTGACCGACAGCAACGCCTCGCCGCTCGCGCTGGCGGCCGACGTAGCGGTGCTGTTCTCGGCCGCCAGCCCGTCGTTCTTTCCTTCGGTGGCAGCGGCCGTCGCTGCGGCCGAGGCCTTGCTGGAGCTGCTGGTGGCCGATGCGGGAGAGGCCGTCTCGCAGCGCATCGATCTGGCCGAGCAGGCCTTGTTCGACTCGGGCGCCTACCTGCAGGCACCGGCGAAGAAAAGCGCTGCGAAGGCCTGAGCGCGCCACGCCGTGTCGCCCTCGGGCGACTGAAACGAACGTTGCATGACTGTTGACGATCCCATGGTGGATTGCCTAGAATGCAACGAACGTTTCGTATTCTAAATCGGAAGAAACGAACGAACCATATCGAGACGAGCCATCCCGCTCGCCCAGCATCCGAACCGAGGTCGTCCATGAGCAATGTCATCCACCGCTCCCTGCTTTCCACGCCGCCGGTCGCGGCGACCGCCCAAGGCGTGCGCATCACCGACCAGCAAGGTCGCCAGTACATCGATGCGAGCGGCGGCGCCGCGGTGTCATGCCTGGGCCACGCCCACCCCGATGTGCTGGCCGCGATGCATGCCCAGATCGACAAGCTCGCTTATGCGCACACCAGCTTCTTCACCTCCGAAGTCTCGGAGGCGCTCGCCGGCCACCTGGCACGGCACGCCCCGGCCGGCCTGGACCGGGTCTACTTCGTCTCGGGCGGATCGGAGGCGGTCGAGGCGGCGCTGAAGCTGGCGCGCCAGCATTTCGTCGAGATCGGCCAGCCCGAGCGCACCGTCTTCGTCGCACGCCGCCAGAGCTACCACGGCAACACCCTCGGCGCGCTGGCGGTCGGCGGCAACGAGTGGCGGCGCCGGCAGTTCGCGCCCCTGCTGATGGACGTGGGCCGCGTCTCGCCCTGCTACGAATACCGCGACCGGCAGGCCGGCGAGACGCAGGACGCGTACACCCGGCGCCTGCTCGCCGAACTCGAAGCGAAGTTCCAGGAGCTCGGCCCTTCGCGCGTGATCGCCTTCGTCGCCGAGCCGGTGGTCGGCGCGACCGCCGGCGCGGTGCCGCCGACGCCCGGCTACTTTGCCGGCGTGCGCGCCTTGTGCGACCGCTACGGCATCCTCTTCATCGCCGATGAAGTGATGGCCGGCATGGGACGCACCGGCACGCTGCATGCGATCGAGCAGGAAGCCGTCGTGCCCGACCTGATGACGGTCGCGAAGGGCCTCGGCGGCGGCTACCAGCCGATCGGCGCGGTGCTCGCCGGCAACAAGCTGATCGAGCCGATCCGCCGCGGCAGCGGACTGTTCCAGCACGGGCACACCTACATCGGCCATCCGACCGCGGCCGCGGCGGCGCTCGCCGTGCAACAAGTGATTCAACGCGATGGCTTGCTGGCGGCGGTGCGGGAACGCGGCAGCTTTCTGCGCCGCGCGCTGCTCGACCGCCTGGGAGATCACCCGAACGTCGGCGACATCCGCGGGCGCGGGCTCTTCATGGGCGTCGAGCTGGTGCGGGACCGTGCCAGCAAGGCGCCGTTCGATCCCGCCGCCAAGCTGCATGCGCGCATCAAGTCGCAGGCGATGGACAACGGCCTGCTGGTCTACCCCATGGGCGGAACGATCGACGGCCGCAGCGGCGACCACGTGCTGCTGGCACCTCCCTTCATCGTCACCGAGTCCGATCTCGAGCAGATCGTCGACCGGCTGGCGACTTCGATCCAGGCCGCCGTCGACGGCCTGCCGACAGCCTTTCGCTGAGGACATCCGCATGACAGCCGATCGACTGCCGCCGCTGCCGCCCGAGCAATGGACCGACGAGCAACGCGAGCGCGCCGAAGAGATCATCCGCGGCCCGCGCGGCGCGCTGCTGGCGCCCTTCGTGCCCCTGCTGCGCAGCCCGGAACTGATGAGCCATGCGCAGCGCATGGGCGAATACCTGCGCTATCGCAGCGCGCTCGGGCTGCGCCTGTCCGAACTGGCGATCCTGGTGACGGCCCGCCAGTGGTCGCAGCAGGTCGAATGGGCCATCCATGCGCCGATCGCGCTGCGCGAAGGCGTGCCCGCGGCGGTCGTGGAAGCCATCGCCGAAGGCCGGCGTGCCGCGGACATGTCGTCGGACGATGCGCTGGTGCACGACTTCTGCATCGAGCTGCATCGCCACCGCGGGGTCTCCGACGCGACCTGGCAGGCAGCGGTCGAACGTTTCGGGGAGCGGGGTGCGGTCGACCTGGTCGGCATCAACGGGTACTACACCTTCCTGTCGATGGTGATGAACGCGGCCAGAACAGCCGTCCCGGCTTCGCCCTGCCCGCCATTGCGCGACCTGGCGGGCTGAAGCGCCGGCCAGCACGCGGCCGCTCCGGAGCGGCCGGCGACCCGCCGGGTGCCCCATTCCTCTCAGCGCAAGCGCCTCACCTCGGCGAACAGCTGATCACGTTGCGCCGGCGTCGGCAGGCTCTCGGACACCGCGGTCAGGAACTGCTCCCGGTCGCTCGACTTCGCCAGCGCCTTCTTCACGACGATCTTCGCGATCGGCCCGATGTAGCGCGCCAACAGGTGATGGACCTGATCGACCCAGGCCTCGTCGAGCTTGCCGCCGGGAACGCTCTTGTCCGGCGGCGTCGTGCTCGGCGCGAGCCGGGTCGCGTCGCTCGACGCCCCGCTGCCGCTCGTGCCCTGCCCGATGAATCGCGCGCGCGCGGCCGAGTCGCCGACGTGATGCGCGAGCGCGGCACGCAGCGCGGCTTCATCGCTGCACTGGCGCGCCGCACGCCGCACCAGCACCCGGGCCACCGGACCGACGTGCCCGGCCAGCGCGACCTCGATGCGGGTCAGCACCGCGGGATCCCAGTCGCTGGGTGCGGCGGTCGTCCACGGCGACTTGTAGCCGCTGCCGGAGCTGCCGTGCGGGCCGTCCTGCGGCCCGGTGTGCGCCTTCACCGGCTCCATGATCAGGGTCGATTCCGCGACGCTCGCGGTCACCGGCCGGTTGGCGGCAGCGAGCACCGCGGCGCGGAAGCTCGCTGCATCCGGATACCGATCCTCCGGTTTCTTCGCCATCGCCTTGGCGACCAGTTCGTCGTAGAAGGCCGGCCGGTCGTGCGGCTCGAGCGTCGACGGCGGCGGCGGCGACTCGTTGAGGATCTTGTACATCAGCGATTCGGCGCTGCCCTGGAACGCGGCGTGGCCGGTCAGCAGCTCGTAGAGCAGCGCGCCGGCGGCGTAGATATCGACACGCCGGTCCAGTGTGCCGCCGCGGTACTGCTCGGGCGACATGTAGCTCGGCGTGCCGATCATCATGTTGGTCTGCGTCAGCTCGAGCGAATCGATGCGCGCGATGCCGAAGTCGGCCACTTTCAGGCGGCCGGTGCGCGTGACGATCAGGTTGCCCGGCTTGATGTCGCGGTGCCAGACGCCTTGGGAATGGGCGTGTTCCAGCGCTTCGAGCAGTTGCACCAGCAGGCTCACGATGTCGTCGCTGGAGAAGCGCACGCCGCGCGACAGGTAGCGCCCGAGGCTCATGCCCTCGACGAACTCCATCGCGATGTAGGCGATCGGCCCGTCTTCGCCGTAGTCGTAGACCGAGACGATGCCCGGATGCATCAGGCGCCCCGCCGCCTGCGCCTCGTTGCGGAAGCGCGCGGCGACCATCGTGCCGCTCTCGGCCGCGGCGCTGCCGTGACGGCGGATCGTCTTGATCGCTACAGGCCGTGCGATGTCCGGATCGAAGCCGCGGTAGACCACGCCCATCGAGCCCTCGCCGAGCACGTCGGTGACGCGGTACTTGCCCAGTTTCTCCGGATGTGTCGCCACGATGCTGTCGGCGAGTGGTTGATCTTGGCAAGTATCGGGCTCAGTCGTCGAGCATCTTCATCGCCTGCACGACGCTACGTCGCATGCGCGTGAATGACTCGACCAGCACGCCGATCTCGTCGCGGCTGCGCGTATTGAATTCCGGCGCGTCGAGCTCGCCGAGGCTGACCTTGTCGGCGAGGGCCGAGAGCTTGCTGACCGGCCGCACCACCAGCAGCCACAGCATCAGGTTCAGCGCCAGCCCGATCGACACGAAGACCGCGATCAACAGGCCCATGAACAGCGTGAACGCACTCTCGGCGCGGTTCAGCGGCAGGGACATCGGCACCGAGACGATCTGCGCGCCGATGACCTCGTTCAGGTTCCAGCCGAAGCCGTTCGCCGGCCCGTATTTCTCGATCATCGTCTTCGGCGCGGCGTCGATCGTGCTGTGGCAGCGCAGGCAGGCGCCGTCGGTGATGCGGATCGGGCGCGAGACATAGAGCGAGCGGCCGGCCGGCGTATCGCGCTGGCCGATGAATTCCTTCATCTCGTTGGTGTTGCGGAACTGGTTGACGATGTCGACCTCCCATCCCGAGGCGCGGTCGCGCGGATTGGTCGGGTTCAGGGTCGCCTCCTTGTAGGCGTAGTCCGGGTACTTCTGGTGCAGGGTGGCCAGCACTTCGGTGGCCGAATACGCCGGCACCGACTGCGGCAGGAAGCCGTATTTCATCTGCGTCTCGAGCAGCGGCGCGATCTGCTTGGCGGTGTAGGAGCGCACCGCGAGCGCTTTTTCCATCATCAGCCGCGCGCGGTCGAGGATCTCCTCCTGTGCATTGCGCTGCAGCATGTCGCGCGCGATCACGCCGGTCGCGGCCAGGCCGATCGCGAACACGAGGATGAAGATCAGGTTGAACTTGAGCAGCAGTTTCATGGTGTCTCGCGCATCGGTCGGTCGACCGTTCGGGGATGAAGGTCAGCGGTACGCGGCGGCCGAGCTGGCGAGCGGGTGCGATGCCGGCTTGGGCGGTGGCGGCGGAAAAAGGATGGGCCGCCATTCGGGGTGCTCGGCCAGATGCGCAACCAGGGCGCGGCGGAATTCCGGCTCCTTGGCGCGCGGCAGGAAGCGGCGCACGAAGCCGCGCCGCAGCGCCGGCTCGGCCGTCAGCCATGGCTGCAGCTCGGCATAACTCGGCGCCGCCAGCGGCCGCGGCTCGGGCTCCTGGCCCTGGAACATCGCCGCGCGCAGCGGCACCGTGTCGCGATAGACACGCGGCAGGCGTTCGAGCATGGCCGGCGTCTGGCGCGTCAGCACACGGCCGCGGTCCGGCCCGTCCTGCACGTAACACTCGCCGCCGTGCAAGGTGATCGACGGCTGCGCCTTGCCGGCGCGCCGCTCGACCAGCCGCACCTCGCCGGACTCGACGAACAGCGTGGACTCGGCGGCCGAGACGAACGCCACCGTGACGCCGGTCTGCTCGACAACGTCGAAAGCCACGGAGATCACTCCGTGCCGCGCCGCTCCGTCGGCAGAACTCAGCTTGGTCCAGCCCTGCAGCAGGTAAAGAGCCGGGCGGGCTTCGGCGCCCTTGCCGAAGCCTTCCGGCGCCAGCAACGCGCGGGTATCCGGGCCGAGGTCGATCGCGCTGCGCTCGGCTTCGAGGCGCAGCAGCGTCGTGTGCGCACCGGTCTCGATCAGGCTGCCGGGCGGCACATGCCAGCCCGCCACGACGGCGAAGCGGTCGAGGCCCTGCAGCACGCTGGCCTCACCCTCGAGGATCGTGACGATGGCCGCGGCACCCGGATCGGGCGCCGGCGTGGCCGCCCTTGCAGCGGCGGAGAGGCCTGCCGACAGCAGCAACGCTGCCAGCCACGCCACCCCCGATCCGCCACCCAAGCTGAACACGACGTAACACCTCCGCCACCGGCCGGCTCGGCCATCGACTCAGTGCGCAAAGCGCGTCGTTCGGCCGGCGATACAGGGCCCGGCGGGCGCCCTCGCACGACCGGACCATGAGCATCCGAGCCATGCTCGCCGCTGTGTCAAAGACCCGCAATGAACGAAAGTCACCTCGCCCGTTCGGGCGTGCGAGCACAGCATTCCTGTTGCAACAGTTCGCCGGCGAGCGGAGGCCTCGCCGGTCTTGGACTTGAAGGCCTCGTCTGCAGCGGCCGCGGAGCCGCGAGGCGGCGTCTGCGTCCGGTCGTCAGGGCCTGGCGGCGCGCTTCGGCGTCTTGCGCAGGCCGACGACGCGCAGCGCCAGCATGCTCAGTTCGCTCACCATCTCTTCGGTGCTCAAGCGTCCGCCGGGCCGGTACCACGTGTGCAGGAAGCCGGGCAGGCTGCAGGCCGCGAGCGCGGTCACCGAGGTCTCGTTGAAGTCCAGCATGCCCTCGTCGCGGCCGGCTTCGAGCAGCGCGTAGAGCTTGGCGTAGAAGTGGTCGAGCAGCCTTTTCTGGGCGGCCTTGTAGTCGGGCCGGTAGGCCTGCGGCTCGAGGTAGGCGAAGAAGGCCGACGGGTGGTTCGCGATCGTGCTGCGGATCAGCTTCTCGAGCCCGACGCCGACCTTGACGTGCGCCGGCCGCGGATCGTCCGGCTCGAAATCCATCGAGGTCAGCGCCTCGACCGCCGGCGGCCAGGACAGCGTCTCGAGGATCTGCTGCTTGTTGTGGAAATAGTAGTAGACGTAGGGCTTGGTGACGCCCAGCTCGGCGACGATCTGATCCATCGAGGTGCGATCGTAGCCCTGCTCGAAGAAGAGCCGCTCGGCGATCTTCAGGATGCGGTCGCGCTTGGCATCGCCGCCCAAGGTGGGCGCCCGCTGGCGCGGCAGCAATGCGGTCTGGCGCTCGGTCATGGGCAGGATCCTACCGTTGAGTAGAAAGTTTCTACCCACCGGTATATATTGACAAGCCCGCCCGGCCCGCGAGCGCGGCATCGGAAACCCTGATGGAACTCCGCCGATGAACACCGATTCGATGCTCGCTCCACGAGCATCTGCGCGCCCACTCGCGGCACCATCCCGACAAACCCGCATTCATCGGCTGCGCCGCGAGATCGGCTGGCGCGAACTCGATGCGGCGAGCCATGCCTTCGCGGCACGGCTGGCGCGCCGTCTGCTGAAAGACGACGGCTGATGTTCAAGACCTTGCTGATCGCCAACCGCGGCGAGATCGCAGTGCGCGTGATCCGCGCCGCACGCGACCTCGGCATGCGCACCATCGCGGTGTATGCCCGCGACGATGCGCAGGCGCTGCACACCTCGCTCGCCGACGAGGCCGTGGCCCTCGACGCCGGCGGCGCGGCGGCCTATGTCGATGTCGCGGCGCTGGCCGGCATCGCGAAGCAGCGGCATTGCGATGCGGTGCATCCCGGCTATGGCTTTCTCAGCGAACGCGCCGACTTCGCCCAGGCCTGCGCAGCGGCAGGCGCGGTCTTCATCGGCCCGACGCCCGAGCAGCTCCTGCTGTTCGGCGACAAGGCGCGCGCGCGCAGCCTGGCGCAAAGCCATGCGGTACCGCTGCTGCCCGGCACCGGCGCCGCGAGCCTGCCCGAACTGCAAGCCTTCTTCGCCGAGCAGCGGGCGCGCGACCCGCACTGCGGGCTGATGCTGAAGGCCGTGGCCGGCGGCGGCGGGCGCGGCATGCGCGCGGTGACGGAGCCTTCCCAGTTGGCCGAAGCCTTCGAGCGCTGCTCTTCCGAAGCGCGCGCCGCATTCGGACTCGGGGACGTCTATGCCGAACGCCTGATCGCGAACGCGCGCCATCTCGAAGTGCAGGTCATCGGCGACGGCCGCCAGGTGATGGCGCTCGGCGAACGCGAATGCAGCCTGCAGCGGCGCTTCCAGAAGCTGGTCGAGATAGCGCCCAGCCCCAGCTTGCAGCCCGCGCTGCGCGACAAGCTGATCGACGCCGCGCTGCTGCTGGCGCGCGCCACCGGCTACCGCAGCCTCGGCACCTTCGAGTTCCTGGTCGACGACGCGTCGGCCGACCTGCCTTTCGTCTTCATCGAGGCCAATCCGCGCATCCAGGTCGAGCACACGGTGACCGAGGAAGTCACCGGCGTCGACCTGGTGCAGGCGCAGATCGCGATCGCCGCGGGGCAGACACTCGCCGCGCTCGGCCTCGATCCGCAGCACCCGCCGAAGCCGCGCGGCTTCGCGGTGCAGTGGCGCATCAACGCCGAGACGCTGGACGCACAGGGCCAGGCGCGGCCGAGCCCGGGCCGCATCACGCGCTGCGACCTGCCGAGCGGCCCGGGCGTGCGTGTCGACACCCACGCCTTCGGCGGTGCCGCGCCTTCGCCGCACTACGACAGCTTGCTCGCGAAGCTGGTCGTCAGCCACAAGAGCCGCAGCTTCGACGACGTGCTGCGCCGCTCGCGGCGCGCGCTGGCCGAATGCCGCATCGAAGGCCTGGCGACCAACCTGCCGCTGCTGCGCGCACTGGCCGATGATCCGGCGGTGCAGCACCAGGACGTGCACACCCGCTGGCTGGAGGCGCACTGGCCGGCGCTGCAAGCACGCCTCGATGAGTACGGCGACGGCGCCCCGCCGCATGCCGCCGCACCCGCCGACCGCACGACTCGGCCCGACGATGCGCCGCTCGCCGAAGGCCTGATCGCGCTGCGCGCACCGATGGCCTCGAAGGTCGTCGCCTGCAGCTTGACGCCGGGCGACGAGCTCGCGCCCGGCGCGGACGCGATGGTGGTCGAGGCGATGAAGATGGAGCACGTGCTGTCGGCACCCGGGCGGGTGCGGGTGCACGAGCTGCGTGTCGCGGCCGGCGATTTGGTCGACGACGGCCAGGTGCTGGTCGTGCTCGAAGCGCTCGATGCCAGCGATGCAGACGACGCCGCCGCGCAGGCGATCGACCTCGACACGATCCGCCCCGATCTGCAGCGCGTGATCGACCGCGCCGCGTACACGCTCGACGCGAACCGCCCCGAGGCCGTCAAGCGCCGCCATGCAAGCGGCGGCCGCACCGCGCGCGAGAACATCGCCGACCTCTGCGACCCGGGCTCGTTCGACGAATACGGCGGCTTCGCGATCGCCGCGCAGACACGCCGCCGCGCGGTCGACGACCTGCTGAAGAACACGCCCGCCGACGGCATGGTCACCGGCACCGGCACGATCAACGCGCGGCACTTCGGGCCGGAGCGTTCGCGCTGCGTGGTCATGTCCTACGACTACACCGTGCTGGCCGGCACGCAAGGCATGCGCAACCATGCAAAGACCGACCGCATGCTCGCGCTCGCCCACCGGCTGCACCTGCCGACGGTGCTGTTCGCCGAAGGCGGCGGCGGCCGGCCCGGTGACACCGATCATGCGATCGTCGCCGGCCTGAACAACCACACCTTCACGAACTTCGCGGCGCTCTCCGGCAAGGTGCCGGTGGTCGGCATCGTGCATGGCCGCTGCTTCGCCGGCAATGCGGCGCTGGTGGGCTGCAGCGACGTGCTGATCGCGACCAAGGCCGCCAACCTCGGCATGGGCGGCCCGGCGATGATCGAAGGCGGCGGGCTCGGCGTGTTCCAGCCGGAGGAGGTCGGCCCGAGCGACGACCAGTATCCGAACGGCGTGCTCGACATCCTGGTCGACGACGAGGCCCAGGCGGTGGCCGCGGCGCGCCACTACCTGTCGTTCTTCCAGGGCCGCACCGGCGACTGGCAAAGCGGCGACGCACGGCGCCTGCGGCACGCGATCCCGGAGAACCGGCTGCGCGCCTACGACGTCCGCGCGGTGATCCGCGAGCTGGCCGACAGCGGCTCGGTGCTCGAGCTGCGCGCCGGCTTCGGCCTCGGCATGGTGACCGCGCTGGGACGCATCGAAGGGCGGCCGATCGGCATCTTCGCGAACAACCCGATGCACCTCGGCGGCGCGATCGATCCCGATGCCGCCGACAAGGCCGCGCGTTTCATGCAGCTCTGCAACGCGCACGGCCTGCCGATCCTGTCGCTCTGCGACACGCCGGGCTTCATGGTCGGGCCGGAGATCGAGCGCCAGGCCAACGTGCGCCATGCCTGCCGCATGTTCGTCGTCGCGGCGCATCTGCAGGTGCCGTGTTTCACCGTGGTGCTGCGCAAGGGCTACGGCCTGGGCGCGCAGGCGATGGCGGTCGGCGGCTTCGATGCGCCGGTGTTCTGCGTCTCGTGGCCGACCGGCGAGTTCGGCGCGATGGGGCTGGAAGGCGCGGTCAAGCTCGGCTACCGCAAGGAGCTGGAAGCGGCCGCGGCAGGCGTCGAACGGGACAACTTGTATAGACAACTGGTGAGCCAGCAATATGCCAACGGCTCGGCGATCAACATGGCGACGGTGCTGGAGATCGATGCGGTGATCGACCCGGCCGATACCCGTGGCTGGATCGTGCGCGGGCTCGACGGCGCGGCCAGCG
>Ga0105239_10001167_pt1 | contig 36123 bp, 55 predicted proteins | sample KBSC44metaG_FD_92761 | JGI IMG/M metagenome (GOLD analysis project Ga0105239, IMG submission 92761) | Corn rhizosphere microbial communities from Kellogg Biological Station, Michigan, USA - KBS C4-4 metaG | ecosystem: Host-associated > Plants > Roots > Rhizosphere > Soil | place: Michigan, USA... | reverse complement strand
GACTCGCAGCGAGTCCGACCCGAGGGGGGCCAGGCTGCCGGATGCTCTAACGCCGGGGTAATTCCCGGAAGGTAAACCGTCATGCCCACGCGTCCAGGCGCACTTCTTCGTCCCGAAGATCTGAACCCCCGTCAGCGACGGGCCGCTCGTGTTCATGTCCGGAAATCTACCGCGAAGTCCCTGCGCGGCCTTAGCGACTCGGCGCTGAAGGAGCGCGCGCGGCAGATTCAGGAAGAACTGCTGGCCCGTATCACCCGCGCCGTCATCGCCGGCCGCATCTCGCCGCTCCAGGGCCGCAGGCAGGTCGTCGCGGCGGTAAGGGCGGCGTCGTGAGGCGGCGGCACACGGAGTCGCGCAAGGGTCGCCGCGGGCACAAGTGGTTCCCGAACGGCGCCAAGGGCGGCCTGCTGCTGCCGTCGCTCTCTCCTGGCGCCCCGCCCGTGGCGACGGCATCCGGGGCTGACGACGGGTTCATCGCGGCGATTCTCGCCAGCGTCTTTGCCCGCTCTCTGTCGCGAGGTCGTCGCTGATGCGCTGGGGCGACTCGCGCGAGGTGGCGCTGCGGTCCATCGTGGCGCCGGGGGACGTCAAGGAGCGCCAGGCGTCGCCGCACGTCGTTCAGCTGGCCGAGGACATCCGCGAGCTCGGCGGAGAGCCCGGGAACCCGCTGTGGGTGCGTAAGGTCCGCGGCGGCTGGCAACTCATCGCCGGCCGCGACCGGTACTCGGCGCTGGCGCTGCTGGGCGCGAAGGTCGCCCCGGTGCGCGTCGTCGAGGACGCGACCCCGCAGGAGCTGCACGACCTCGAGGTGTCCGAGAACCTGCACCGCCGGGTCGACGACCGGGACGCGCTCATCCGCGAGCGGGTGCGCAAGGTGGCCGAGCGCATCCAGGCGGCGCGCGAGAGTTCGGTAACAAATGTTCCGAAACCCGGCCGTCCGAAGAGCGCCGAGGGTGAGGCGCGCGAGGTGGTCGCGGCGCAGCTGGGCACGACGCCCGCGGCCGTGAAGCAGGCGGTGCACCGCGCGGAAGCTCGCGAGGAGGGGGAGGGAAGGGCAGACGAAGAGGCTCCGGAGCCCCGCCGCCCTCCCCCTCCGATCGAGACGTTCGGCGCGCCCCTGCCGCCGCAGCTGCTCGACGTGCCGGGGCTCGTGCGGCAGTTCAACGCCATCGACCAGGCGGCCCGCGAGGTGTCGCGCAAGGCGGCCGACCTGGGCATGTTCGCGTCGTCGAGCCCCGAGGACGTGAGCCTGATCCAGGAGGCCGCGAAGGCTCTCGGCGCGCTCGTGCGGTCGCTGGCCCCGGCGAGCGTCTGCCCGTACTGCAAGGCGGCCGAGGGCGTGAAGTGCAGCGCGTGCCGTGAGCGCGGGTGGGTGACGGCGCAGGTGCTCCAGTCGGCGCCGCGCGAGAAGCTGGGGCGAGCGATCGTTCCGGTGGTCCCGGAGGGGACGATCGAGTTCGAGCCGCGCAAGGATCCGGTAGAGGTCCGCGTCGGGCAGCAAGCGCGGGCGTTGGTCAAGGCGAACACGCGCCGCGGCCCGCGCGTCGTGGTGGTCAATCAGAACGGCGACGAGCACGAGGTCGTGGACGAGTCGGAGGTGCCGTTTTGAGCGCCACGCGCGTGCAGGGGTCGCCCTGCAAGAACTGCGGCTCGACAGAGAGGTACGTCAGGAAAAACGGCAGGCCGTCGTCGTGCGTTCGCTGCGCTCTTCGGCCTGGAAAATGGCGCACATGGGCCCAGCGTCCGGAGAACCGAGATCGGGTCAATGCGCGAGCGCGTGCGTTTCGCAAGAACCTGAGCCCTGAGAAGGCCGCCGAGTACCGTCTCAAGAAGCGCGAGCAGGCCCGGAGAAAGAGACTCGAGGCGTACGGCCTCACCGTGGCCGCCTACGATTCGATGCTCGCGGCACAGGGCGGTGTCTGCGCCATCTGCAAGAGACGCCAGTCTGGCAACCTGCACGTCGACCACTGCCACCGCACGAACGCCGTGCGGTCCCTGTTGTGCTTCAACTGCAACGACGGGCTCGGTCGCTTCAAGGATTCCGTCGCTCTCTTGGAGCGCGCGCGCGAATACCTCGTCGCCCACGGTGGCAAATGAGCGTCGCGCCCGTCCAGGTCGGACTCTTCGAGCGCCCGCCGATGATCCGCGATCGCGCGATCGCGGCGGTCCCGCCCGCTCCGGCCATGAAGCCGCGCCCGTACCAGGACGAGGCGATCCGGGCCGTCCTCAAGGCGTGGGAGACGAAGCGATCGACGCTGGCGGTCCTCGCCACGGGACTCGGCAAGACGGTGATCGCGTCGGAGCTCGCCCGGCAGCGCGGGTGCGTGCTGTTCATCGCGCACCGCGAGACGCTGATCGAGCAAGCGGCCGACAAGCTGCGCAAGGTCACGGGCCAGCTCGTTGCAGTCGAGAAAGCAGAACGCCGCGCGTCGGCTCGTGCGCGCTTCATCGTCGCCTCGGTGCAGTCGCTGCGCGGCGATCGGCTGCGCTTCTTCGCGGACGTCCACCGGCAGCACATCGACACGATCATCATCGACGAGTGCCACAGGGCCGTGGCCAAGGGCTACCGCGACGTCCTCGACGCCTTTCCCGAGGCGCGCGTGCTCGGGCTGACCGCCACCGCGGATCGCGGCGACAAAAAGGCGATGGGTCTGGTTTTTGAGAAGACCGACACGGAGCACGGCGGCGCGTTCAAGTACGACATCGTCGACGGCACGCGCGACGGGTGGCTGACGATCGGGGACTGGTACCCCCTGAACGTCGACGGAGTCTCGCTTGACGAGGTCGGCCTCAAGGGCAACGACATCGACCAGGGCGCCCTAGACGAGCAGCTCGTGCTCCAGGTCGCTCGGATCGCCCGCGCGATGCACGATGCGGCCGGCGGCGAGATGTCGCTTGGGTTCTGCCCGGGCGTCAAGACCGCCGAGGCCGCGGCCGAGGCGCTGAACCGGCTGGAACCGGGGTGCGCGCGCGCGACTTGGGGAGAGCAGGAAGGTCACGTCCGCAAGGCGATCGAGGACGCGTGGGTGCGCGGCGAGTTCCCGTACCTGCTGAACTGCGCGCTGTACATCGAGGGCGCCGACTTCCCGAGGCTCAAGAACGTCTTCATGTTCGCGGCCACGAAGTCGCGCCTGCGCTGGGCCCAGATTTACGGCCGCGGGACGCGCCTGTGGCCAACCGGGATCGACCACCTGCCCACGGCCGAGGAGCGCCTGGCCGCGATCGCCGCATCACCCAAGCCGCGCTGGCGCTTCTTTGACGCTCAGTACGGCAAGCACGGGCACACGCTCGCCGGTCCCGTCGACCTGCTGGGCGGCCGTTACGACGACGAGACGAAGGCGCGCGCCAAGAAGAAGCTGGCCGAGCAGGGCGGCAGCGTCGAGGGCGCGCTGGAACTCGCCGCGGCCGAGCTCGCCGAGGAGAACCGGCGCAAGCTGGCGCGGCTCGCGGCGAAGGCGGCGCGCGCGCAGGGCAAGGTCAAGGTCGGAAAGGCCCGCGGCGCGCACGAGCTTTTCGGCGCCGCGTCCGAGCATGACGGAGATGGACCGTCGTTCGATGTGTTCGCGTGGCTGCGCGCGCAAGGCGTCGGCCGGTACGAGTTGCGCGGCATGTCGCCCGAGAAGGCGAAGAAGTGGCGCGCTCGGCTGCTGGAGCGAAAGCGCCTCGGCCTCGGTACCTACAAGCAGTTCATGCGGCTAAAGGCCCTCGGGGTTCCCGGCGCCGAATCGCTGAGCGCTGGTCGCTGCGGCTTCATGCTGAACCGGCTCGGCATGTTCAAGAACGGCCGGAAAGAGTACCGGCACTTCAACCCGCACATGGACGCCTGGGCGCTGGGCGGCGGGGAGGTGCGCTGATGTCGGCGCCGCTCACCCGCAAGCGAGACGGCTCGCGGTCGCTGCGCATGCTCGAGATGCGCAAGGCGGGCAGGTCGACGAACGAGATCGCCGAGCTGATGGGCGTCCAGCGTTCGACCGTGAGCAACATGATCGCCCGGGCCATGCGGGGCATCCGCGGCCGCTCCCATGACGACGCGTTCGACTCGTGGGGCGAGGGCGAGCCCCACTGCGTACGGTGCGGCCTGCGCGGCGCCCATGAGTGCATCGACGGTGCCGTCGCGTTCCTGGGTAGGCGCGGCGAGCAGGACTGCGGCACGGACACGGGGCGGCGGCGATGAGCGTCGCACCGGTCACGCCGATCAGCACCGCGCAGGAGCCGACGACGCTCAAGGAAGCGTACGCGCAGGCCAAGCGCGACCTGTTCGCGAAGGACGCGACCGCGCACCTGCGCTGGGTGTTCTGGCACGCGAAGGCCGTTGCCCGGCTCGAGGTCGCTCGAGCTGCGCTCCGTCGCGTCGAGTCCTGGGACATGGAAGCTCGCATGCGGTCCATGAGCATGGAGCGCATGCCCAGCGTCGCGACCGCGTACGAGGAAGCGCGGCCCAAGGCGGCCCTGGAGCAGGCCGAGGTGGTGCTGAGCGAGGCGGTCGCGCTCGCCGAGGCCACGCGGCAGGTCGCGGAGATGCTGGGGGCGCGCCGGTGAGCCTGAACGACTGGATTCCCACGGACACGCCCGGGAACGGGCCGTTCTTTGCTGTCGCGCGCGCCGTTCCGAGTCGCCTTGAGCATCCGCCAGTGCGGCAGCGTCTCGGCCTCATGCGGCGCCTGGGGACGGCGCTCTGGGAGGCCATCCGGGCCGCCCGGGAAAGCTGGCGATGGGAGCGGTGAGACGCGCCGCCGAGACCCTCGCGCTGTTCGCGGCGTGCTGCCTCATGGCGGTGCTGTACGTGTTCGGCGAAGAGGTCGACAGGACGTGAACCCGCTCGTCGACATGCCCGAGTGCGTTTGCAACCACCCGCCGTGCGACGGGGTGTGCTGGTACGGGAAGCAGCGCAAGGCGCGGTCCTCGGCCATGACGGATGCGAGCGACGAGGCGGCGCGCAGGTGGACCGCTCTCTGTCGAGATGTCGACGCCGAGTGCCGCCGCGAAGAAGCCTACGCAGCCGGCTGGCGCGCGTGGGGAGGGCCGAAGCGGTGAAGCTCGCCCCCGTGCGCCTCGACGTCGACCACGCCCGTCGCCTGTTCGAGGAGCGCCTCGCGCGCGAGGGCCTGGCGCCGCTTGACGACCCGGCGGGAAACGGCCGCGTCTGGCGCCGAGAGACGCCGGGGGAGCGACGCCGCCCGCGCGGGTCCGACGACGTCGAGGCGCGCGATCGATACCTGTCCTGGGCGCGCTCGCTGCTGCGCCGGCGCGACTGCTTCCCGCGGCAGCGCTCCGACGCGAGCGTCCAGCTTCGCGCCGTGTGGCGTCTGCACGCGGCTGGCAAGAGCAACGCACAGGTGGCGCGCCGGCTGCGGGTGAGCCGCGGCGTTGTCGAGAAGGCCTTGCGCGCGGTGACGAGGCGCGCGCCGCCGCCGCCGGTCGCGAATCCGTGGCGCCGCTCGGGGCGCGAGCAGGCGTGGAAGCACATCGAGGCGAAACAAAACGAGAGGAGAGCGAGCATGGCAGCCGAACCGAAGCAGGCACCGCAGTGGGCGCGCTACGCGCTGATCAAGATGCGGTCGATGGAGACCGTCAACATCCCGGGCACGCGGGAGAAGTCTGACCTAATCGACGTGGACGGGCGCGCGCACGCCGGTGGCATCGACGTGAAGATCCCGGGCGGCGGCTACGAGAGCGTCAAGGCGCGCGCCGAGAAGCTCGAGGGGCACGACCTCATCATCACGGTGCCCTGGCACAAGATCGCGCAGGCGGAACGGGTGGTCGAGTCGTGAGCAAGGACGCTCGCCAGCGCCTCGCGCGCGCCAAGGCCGCAGGTCTCAAGACGCCGAACTTCCGGCGCCGTGGGCTCGAGGCGGCCGACGCGCTCGACGCTCGGGCCAAGGGCGAGACGGCCGTGCGGGCCGAGAAGATGCGCACGCTGGCGGCGGGCATCCGGATGGAGCTGGCCTAAGGCGGATGATGGAACTTCACCGCGGCTTTTCCGACGGACGCTGGTCGGTCGTTCGAGTGAACGAAGACGGGCGGATCCAGGTCGTGCACAACGGCCTGCGCGGGGAAGCTGCGGACCTCATCGCTGGAGCACTCCGTGACGAGCAGAGCGACGAGGATGTCGCCGCCGGCTGGAACGTGCTTGCGATGGGCGCCGGGGAGCTTGCGCGGCAGCTGAAGACCTTGAGGGAGGACCGATAGCCGAGGACACGGGGCCAATGAATACCGCTTGCAAAGGGGCCTGCCGATGGAACCGGAACCGACCGGACCGGGGGCTGCCTGAAAAAGCAGGGGCGTCGAAGGGCGCCCCATCGCGGGGCTCGCGGGCACACATAGCGCAGTACGAGGTGCGAGGTAGCAACCACTCCGAGCCTCTGAGACGCAACCCGAGACGTTACTTCGGAGAGATCGCGCGAGACGCGACGCTAGGGCGGTTGGGCTCGGCTCCAGCCGCGCCCGGCAGCATAAGAAAACCTGATAGTGTCATAAGGAGGATTTATGGCCGACGATTCCGGGGGCCAGGGGGGAGATCTGGTTGGGCAGCGCGACCCGCTGACGCCCGACGAGGTGATGCTGCTGGCCCGCGCGCACATCCCGAAGGCGGTGCAGCGGCTCGCCGAGTTGCTCGACTGCGGAGGGCGTCAGGCCGGCGTGGCCGTCATGGCGGCGAAGGCGCTGTACGAGATCGCGTACCCCGAGAACGACAAGCTGCGCCGCGCGGTCGAGAAGGAAATCCAGAGGCTGCTCGATGAGGCTCGACGAAAACGAACGCTCCCAGCTGGCGATCCTCGCTGACGAGCTCGTCGAGCTGACCGAGGACGCCCCGCCGGCGCCCGAGGCGTCGACGTTCACGCCCGAGAACGTCCTGCACGCGGGTCAGATCGCCGTGTTCCTGTGCGCGGCGCTGACCGTCGTCATTTGCGCCGGTCGCCGCTGGGGCAAGAGCGTCGTGGCCTGCTTCAAGGCCTTTGCCGTCGCGATCGCGAACCCGGGCGTGACGTGCTGCCTCATCGGCGCGACCCAGGGCAGCATCAGCCGCATCTTCTGGCGCACGCTGCGCGAGATGAACCGCGCGCACGAGCTCGGAGCCGTGTCGCTCAAGGGCGTCGAGGGCTGGTCGATGACACTGCCGAATGGCTCACAGGTCGTGCTGCTGCCCGTCGACAGCGTCGAGGCGGCCGACAAGGTGCGCGGCCTGAGCAACGTCGCGTTCGTGTGCGTGGACGAGTCGCAGCGCTACAAGGCCGAGGTGCTGCAGTACCTGCTGCTCGACGTCATCAAGCCGATGTTCATCGACCTGCGCGCGAAGGGCATCGACGCGCAGCTGTGGCTGATGGGCACGCCGAATCCGCTCGGCAAGGTCGGGACGTTCTGGGACTACATGAGCCGGCCCGGCGCCACGGTGTTCACGGGCACGGTGTACGACAACTCGAAGCTCGGCCCGCGCGAGCAGATCGAGGCCGTCGTCGACGAGATGCTCGCCGAGGCCGGCGAGACGAAGGACGGCAGCTGGTACCAGCGCGAGATCATGGCCCGCTGGGTCGTCGACCTGGCGCGCCGCGTGTACCACTTCGACGACGAAGAGAACGTATGGCCGCTCGAGTGGGAGGAGAACGGCCCGCCGCGCTTCGACCGCTACGCGCTCATCGGCGACATCGGCGTGCGCGACGCTGACGCCGTCGGCCGCTGGGGCTGGAACGACGGCGACCCGACGCTCTATCTCGTGTCCGAGCACGTGAAGCGCGGGCAGGACACGCTCGCGCTCGGCGACGAGCTGCGGCCGCTCATCGAGGACAAGCCCACGGCTCCCGTCGTGACCGCGTTCGACGGCGGCGGGCTCGGGCTCAAGGTCATCATGACCCTGCAGAAGCTGTTCCCCGACGTGCCGATGCGCGCCGTGGTCAAGCCGCCCGTGAACCTGCAGGTGAAGGCGCTCAACGACCGCATGCTCAGGGGGTTCAAGGTGTCCCGAAAGAGCCAGTTCTACGCCGAGGTGCGCAACAGCGAGTGGGTGGACGGCATCGTGAACGGGAAGATCCAGGAAACGGGGCACTCGGACGTGGTTCCGATGGCCCGCTACGCCGCGGTCGAGCTCGCGAACCTGTTGCCCGACGCCCCGACCACCGAAACGCCCGAGGAACGCGAGGCCAGGGAGCGCCACGAGGCCGCCCAGCGCGCCGAGCGCAACCGCCGGGCGACCCAGCAGCCGGGCGACGAGTACCAGGGCGAGGAGTTCGTGGACGACCTCGACGGCGACATGGGTTGGGTCACCGACTAGGGCGACTTTCGTAACAAATGTTCCGAAACGGGTGCCACTCGGACGGTATCCAACGCCGCTTGGCTGATGGGGAAACGCACGGCCAGGACGGACGAATTGGAGTTCGCGCTGTCCGTCTTGAGAGAGGCGGGGGTTTCCCGGTCTCGAATCACGTTCGATGAGCACGGGCCGACCTCCATCGAGGTCGAGTTCAGCCCTCCTGTGGTGCCCGCTGGCCTGGTCGACCGCTCGGGGAAGCCCGTGAGTCTCGACGAGGGCATGGGCCCGCTCGAAAAGGACCCGCTCGGCGGTGACGACGAGGACGAGGCCGTGATCGAGGACCCGATCCACGCGAAGAACTTCCCGAGGGCCGGCCGTGCCCCCGTCTGAGTCGCTGTCGTTCTGGCGCGATGAGATGACGCCCGCCGAGCGCGCGGCGGCGATGGTCAAGTGCCAGAAGATCATTTCGAACCTGCCGTTCGAGACGTACCGGCGCGACCGCGACATCGATAACGTGCGGCTCTACGAGGCCGACGCCAACGCGACGCTCTACGACTTCGCCGGGCGCTACTACTCGGACGGCGGCGGGGCGATGCCGCTCACGCCGCCTGACGACAGCACGAACAACCGCGCCAAGGCGATGATCGACACGCTGCTTTCGCAGGTGGCGAGCACCGACCAGCGCGCTCGCTTCCTGGTGAACGACGGCAGCTACCGGCAGCGCCGCCGCGGGCGCGAGATGCAGAACTTTGCCGACGGACTCGTCCACGAGCTCAAGCTGCACCGGCTCAAGCAGCGCGCTGCGCTCGATGCGGCGGTCCTGCAGAGCGGCGTGGGCGTGCTCCAGTTCTACCGGGAGCGCACGGCGCAGGGCGAGCGGTGCGCGGTGCAGCGCATCCTGGCGCCCGAGTTGTCGTGGAACCCCAAGGACGGCCTCGTCGACGGCATGCCGCGCACGATCTACCGCCGGCGCCCGGTCCCGGTCGAGAAGGTGATCGCCGACTTCGCGAAGGACGACGAGAAGCTGGCGAACCTCATCCGGTCGCACCACGTGCAGACGGCAGCGGGCGCGTTCGCCGACGACGACGCCGACGTTTTCGAGGCGTGGCACCTGCCGACCGACGAAGAGAGCAACGACGGCTGGCACATCGTCGCCCTGGACATCGAGGGCGGCGACCTGCTCGTCGAGCCGTACAAGAAGCCGTACCACGAGCTCGTGTTCTTCTCGTGGGAGGAGCGTTTTACGACGGGGTGGGGCCTGTCGCCGATGACGTGCAGCCGAAAGCTGCAGCGCCGCATCAACGCGAACAGCTATCGCATCGACCGCGCGCAGAAGCTCTTCCACGCCGGGCACCTGTACGTGCCGCGGGAGATGAAGCTCGACAAGGGGCAGCTGTCGAATGAGATCGGCTCGTCGTGGATCGGCAACGGCCCGAACCCGCCCAAGCAGATCCTGTTCCAGGCGGCGACCAAGGAGATGTACGACCAGGTCGAGCGCGACGGCCAGCGCATCTTCGAGAACTACGGAGTGAACCAGGACGAGGCCGAGGGCGACTCGGGCAGCGGCCTGGACGCCAGCGGCGCCGCCCTGCGCGAGCGCACCAAGAAGTCGACGAAGCGCCAGAGCATGCGGCAGCAGCGCTGGGAGCGCTTCCACCTCGACTGCGTCAAGGTCGCTCTCGGCATCGTCCGCGACATCGTCACGGGCCAGGACGCCGACGCCGAGAGCGAGGGCGACGACAAGGCCAAGAAGCGGCCGCGGCGCAGCGGCTACAAGGTCGCGGTGCCCGGCAAGCGCGGCCTCAGCGTCGTCGACTGGAAGGACGTGGCGATCGACGAGAAGGACTACGTCCTCGAGACGAAGCCCGCGAGCCCCGTGCCGACCGACCCGGACGGCCTCATGGCCTACGGCAAGGAGATGGTCGAGATGGGCGCCTGGACGGCGTCGCAGCTCGCCGGCTACATGCAGGACCTCGACGTAGACGGCCGCGTGAACCGCCAGCTGGCGCCGCAGCGCAGGCTCGAACAGATGTTCGAGGACCTGCTGTACGAGCCGAAGGCGGCGGCGGTGCCCGACGAGTGGACCGACTACAAACTCGCGCTCGAGATCGGAGTCGACTACCTCGAGCAGGGCGCCGAGGACGGCGTGCCCGAGAAGCACCTCGAGCGCGTGCGCCGGTACTTGAAGCGGTGCAAGGCGCTGCAGCAGAAGGCGCAGGCAGCCGCACAGGCTGCGGCCGCGCCGCCGGTTCCCGGACAGCCGGGCGGTAATGCGCCGCCGGCCACGTCCGCTGCGGCGTAGAGCGCGATGGTATCCAACGCCGCTTTGGCGTGGACACCACGCAAAGCTCCGACGCTCCCGCCGAGGGCGCCGCGAATCCAGGCACGACCGAAGAGGCACCCGCGCCCGAGACGCCCGTCGAGGGTGAACCGGCCGCGCCGGTAGCGCCCGCCGAGGACCCGGCCGAGAAGACGCCCGAGGAAATCGCGGCGGAAGCCGAGGCGAAGGCCGCCGAGGACGCGAAGTTCCTCGAGCAGCTGCCCGAGCTCGTCAAGAAGATCCCCGAGGCCGAGCTGCGCCGCCTCGGCCAGCAGTACGCGAACCGCACGATGGCCGCCGCGCGCCGCGCCGAGCGCGCCGTCGAGACGGTGTCGCGCGAGAACGCGACGCTCAAGGCCAAGCTCGAGGCGGCCTCGTCCGTCCCGTCGCTGCGAGACGACCCTGCGGCGGCGATGAAGGCGGCCGGCTTCAGCTCGGCGCGCGAGTTCATCGACCACCTGGTCGCGAAGGGGGCCGGCACCGACAGGAAGCCCGACCCGCTCGACGAGGTGGGCAAGCTGCGCGCCGAGATCGAGCGTCGCGACCGTGAGGCCGCCGAGCGCGCGAACGCCGAGAAGGTCGAGGCCTCGAAGAAGGCGGTCGGCGAGGCGCTCAAGGCGCAGGGCGACAAGTACGCGCGCACCGCGACGTCGCTCGGGCAGCAGCGCCTGTGGGGCGAGATCGTCGAGTACGCGAAGGCGCACGGCTCGTGCCCCGACAACGCTGTTTTCTACCTCGCCGACCAGGTGGAGCGCGAGCTCCGCGCCGAGTTCGGCGATCCGGCCCCGCGTTCGGCCGCGAAGAACGCCCAGACCGCACCCGCGCCAGGCGCACCGGGTGCGAGCAGAAGCGCCAAGGCCACGACCATCACCTCGAAGGGCACGTCGGGCGCCCCGGTGGTCCGTGAGTACTCGCTCGACCCGGACGAGGCGCGCGCACAGGTCCTGCGGGATCTCGCCGCCGAGGGGCTGCTCAGGGCAGCCGCGGAGTAACCGACCATGTTTGACAAAACCGCACTCGACGCATACGTCAAGCGGACATACGACCCGAAGCGCATGGAAAACATGCTCTCGGGCCTCCGAGAGCCTTGCTACGGATCGCTCTCCAGCAAGACCGACGGCAGCGGCGACAACTTCTCGTGGCTCGCCGACAACGACGACGCCTACAACGGCTCCCCGGACTTCTCCGAGGCGCAGACGGGCGCGAGCTCGAACACGCAGACGGTCGGGTCGAAGTACCTGTCCGGCTGGAACGCGTGGTCGGCCGTCGCTCAGCTGACCTCCGAGATCATCGGACAGACGCGCAACGACGACGGCGCGTGGGCGCGGGCCTACGACGTCGCCTTCGAGAAGACGCTCAAGGGCGTCGAGCACATCAACGCGGTGTTCTTCCAGGGTCGCGGCTGGGGCGAGATCGGGCAGATCACGAGCGTCTCGGGCGCGACCTTCGTGCCCAAGATCGCCTCGGACATCACGAAGTACGTCGTGGGCATGCCGCTCGTGTTCAGCTCGTCCCTCGACGGGGCCGTGCTGCGCTCGGCGACGCGCCTGTGGGTGACGGCGGTCATCTACACGCCCGGCAAGGAGAAGGTCACGCTCTCGGGCAACCTCTCCACCCCCGGCGGCGTGAACGACGACTACGCGTTCATCGCGGGTGCGCGGCAGAACAGCGCCACGCCGTCGCGCATCGCCCTCACGGGCCTCGGCGCGTGGTTCCCGAACCAGAACAGCGCGATCTCGGCGAACGACTCGACGCTCTTCACGGTCGACCGCTCGAAGAACTCGCGCAACTACGGCACGTTCATCGACGCGACCGCGGGCGGCTCGCCCGTGAGCGGTCTCATCGACGGCGTGACGGAGGCCATCACGGTGGGTGGCGCGAAGAAGCTGCGCTGCTTTTGCAGCAAGGCGACGTTCGCCAGCATCGCGAAGGACCTGCAGAACGCCGTGCGGTACGACAACAACGGCGAGGGGAAGAGCGTCGGCACGAAGCGCCTGACGATCTACTCCGACGGTGAGGCGGAGGGCACGCTCGAGATCAGCCGCGTCGTGAACGACACGGTGATCTGGGGCTTCGACCCGTCGCAGATCGTCAAGAAGTCGATCGGCACCATGCCGCACATCGACAAGGAAGACGGGCTGACCATCGCCCGCATCTACAACTCGGCGGGCTACGAGTCGCGCCTGTTCCAGCAGGCGATCTTCCAGTTCAAGAACCCCGCCGGCGGCCTGCGGGTGCAGCTGGTCTGATTCGCTGCGCCGGGCGGCGCTCACGAGGTGTCGCCCGGCGCGCGTCTCTACCGAAAGGTCACGGACATGGCGAAAAAGCTCAAGCAGTGCTGCCTCAGCGGTGTCGCCCGCGGCGAAGTCATCATCTCGGGTATGTTCACGCTCGGGTCCTCGGGCGCGATCGCCTCGGCGGCCGGATTCGTCCCTTCAGCGGCGGCTGGCGTCTCGCCTGGCGTCGTCAAGACGGCGACGAAGACGGCGCGCTACACCGTCACGCTGGACCAAGCCTATGCGTCGCTGCGGTTCCTGGGCGCTCCGGGCATCGTCGGACCCGCAGACGCGGCGTTCGGCAACACGAACGCGAACGGCGCCGAGTACCGCAACCGTTCCGCAGGGACGGGCGTGGGGCCGGCCGCGACCCCGGCGAGCTTCGACATTCAGCTGATGCTGGATTCGACGGGTGCCGATACGGACGGCGCGAGCGGCTACGAGGTCCACTGGGCCGTCGTCGTGAGGACGTTCTAACGTGGCCGTCGGCGACCTCGCGCGCAAGGCGCCGCCGCCGGACAAGCTCGTCAAGGGCATGCCCTACGACGAGCCCGACGGCGACGAACCGTCCGACGACATGGCCGCCGAGGACGACAAGGCGGCCCGCGTCGGCATGATGGAAGACGTGCTCGCCGCCTTCAAGAGCGGCGACGCCGAGGCCGCCTGCGACGCGTTGGACGCGTACATCGACGCGCGCCGAGGGTGATTCGTGCCGGGGCTCTCGATTCCGGAGCTTGGGCCGGTCGCGAGCCCCATCACGAACGCCTCGACCACGCCGAACATCGACGCGGCCTGGTTCGTCGACTTCGACGAGCTCGGGCCGCGCCTCGACATCGACGTGTCGGTCATCGCGAAGGCTGACGCGTTCTCGATCGCCAAGCCCCGCGTCGCACTCTGGGTCTCCACGAACCCCACGAGCACCGTCGGCGGCACGCAGCTGGCCGCGCTGGACCTGTCGTACACGAGCGGCGTCTACGCGCCCGCGTCGGCGAGCGTCGCGAGCCTCGTGAACCCCGGCGGCAAGCAGTACCTGCTCGTCGTCTCGCAGAACGGGTCCGGCTGATGCGTCCGCTTCCCAATATCACAGGCACGGTCGGCAACTGGCCGCTCAACGGATCGCTCGTTGACGTCTCGGGGATGAGCCCGGCGTTGCAGTCGGTCGACCCCGCCGTCGAGACGCCCGTCGCTCCTCTCTATGTGACGTTCGACGCCTGCACCCAAGGCGTGGAGTGCCTCAACGGGACGTCGGGGAAGCTCATGGCCTCGGCGCCGCTGCTGCGCTTCACAGGGGCGTTCACGTTCCAGTGGGTCATGGTGCAGCTGCGCACCTACGAACTGACGTATTTCTGCTGCTGCGACCCGACGCTTGGGGCTCCCGGCTTGCGCAACGGCGGCCCGGACCGCCTCGGGTCGCTCTACACGATTCACAGCTCGGGCGGCAACTGCACGATCGCGGACCAGTCCATCGGTTCGAACCTGCCGAGCCCGTTCTATGGCGTCATCTCGGGCTCGAACAACACGACCTGGGGCGGGGTCCCCGGCTCACCGCCGCCCTACGCCAATCCTGCCGTGTACGCGTTCACGTGTGACTCGTCGGGCAATTACAGCGCGTACAAGTGGACCGCCCCCGGCGTCGGCGGACTCGTGGGGACCGTCGCGCACTACGGCAGCGCGAAGACCTCGAACGGCACGGAGAACTTCTACATCGGGGGCATCGAGTCCGGCGTGCCGCCCATCTACGGGGTCGGTTACTCGGGCGGGGCGACGTTCGCGAACGTGCGCGCCCTGAACTACGCGCGCGCCGCCTCGGACCTGGCCGCTGACGCAGCGGCGATGTTCGGCAACTGCGCCACGGCGCTCAGCTACCGCGGCCTGCTCGTGAACATTCGAAAGGCGTCTACCTGATGGAACTCACCCTCGAAGCCTTCGGCGGCACGGCCACCCCGCAGACGAACTCGATCGCGAGCTCGCGCACCGTCGCGGCCGAGTACTACGTCGACTTCACAAAGTTCGACTCGCGGCTCGAGCTGCTGTTCAGCGCCATCGGCAAAATCGCAGCGTGCCCGGGCGGCGCGCCCGTGCTCGAGGTCTGGGCGACGTCCACCGAGAGCGACGCGAGCGGCACCGGGACGCTACTGGGCACGCTCACGCTTCCCACGGCGGGCACCGGCGGCTCTTTCGTGGGCGGCACCGCGCGGATGGACATCACCAACCCCGGGGGCTCGAAGTACGTCACCTTCACGACGCGCGCGGGCCTCGCGGTCGACGGCACGACGCCCGTGCAGCTGTCCTTCTACGGCCTGCTGCTCAGCATCAGCGCGCCCGCGGGCGACTCGTGCAACACCACCACGACGCCGCTCGTGCGCCTGCGCAACGGCGCGAAGCTGCTCGCCGACAAGGTCAACGACGACTCGGTCACGGACGACACCTGGAACGAGTGGGTGAACGACGGCGTCGAGTCGCTCTGGGGCTACGTCTCGACGTTCTTCGCGGACCACTTCTACTCGCACGTCGACTTCACGATCGCGGGCGGCCCCGGCGCGAACACCTACGACATCACGACCATCCCCGCCGGCGACTTCCGCCGCGTGCGCCTCATCGAGCGCGACCCGGACACGGCGCAGCGCCGCCGCGTGCGGGGTTTCAACTTCGTCGAGAAGGACAACGGCGCGGGCTCCGCGGCGCTGTGGGCCATGAACCTCGCGCCCGACGTGCGCGCCAAGCTGATGGGCAACCTGCTGCTCTTCGAGCCGTACGAGCGCGCGGGCGGCAACTACCGGCTGCACTACGTCTCTAAGCACCCGAAGCTGGTCACGACGTGCGACGCGCTGTTGCCGTCCGTCGACCAGTGGGCCGAGTACGTGAAGGTGTTCGCCGCGATGAAGGCGCTCGGCGTCGAGGAGAGCGACGACAACCCGCAGGCGCGCCGGATGCTCGCCATCAAGCAGGAGATCGCGGACACGGCGGCCGAGCGCGACGATGGGCAGCCCGGCGTCATCGCCGACACGGAGGACATGGGCGGCAACGGGTGGTGGCGATGAAGCCCTTTCAGCCCGACAACTCCACGGGGCAGCCCGGCGGCTCGACGTTCCTCGACAGGATGCTCGCGAAGGTCGCGGCGTCGTTCGACAGCCTGCGAGGCGCCGTCACCAACGACGTGCTCGTCACGGCCTCCCTCGACAACACAAAGGACTGGCCCGTTCCGCACGGGCTCGACTACGCGCCGAAGACGTGGGAGGTGGTCGACCAGGACGCCAACGCGACGATCTGGCGCTCGCCAGCCGTCAACGCGCGCCCCGCGGCCGTGATGCTGCTGCGAGCGTCGGCCGCGGTGAACGTCACGATCAGGTTCATGTGATGGCGCTGCGCAAGCAAAACCTCTTCATGCCCGTCGGCGGTCTCCAGACCGACATCGACGACAAGGTGTTGCCGCTCGGGCGCGTCATCGACCTCGAGAACTGCTACGCCGTGCGCAAGGGGCCGGTCGACGGCACGATCGAGGCGGTCAAGCGCTACGGCTTCGTCGCGGTGCCCTCGCCGGCCAACGTCGCGGGGCAGCTCGGTACTCATCAGGGCGCGCTCGTCACCGCGGGCGTGCCGCTCGAGACCCTGGCGGCGCCGACGGCGGCGTGGACCTCGGCCGGCGGCGACCTGCGCCCTGGGCTGGCCCTGACGCGCACGAAGGTGGCCGGCAACGCGGGCGTGCCGGATGCCGCGTACGGGAACGGCTTCTACTGGGTCGTCTGGCGCGACATCACGGTCGACGCGACCGGCGCCGTCGCCAGCGCGACGGTGATCCGCGCGGCGGCGCTCGACGTGGCGACGGGACACGTCGCGTGGTCGACGGCGATCGCCCCGGCCGGCGGCGCCACGGCGTTCCGGGCCTGGCGGGTCGTCTACTGCAACAGCAAGGCGGAGTTCGTGTACATCGACAACGCGGGCGCCATCGCCGCGCTCGCGGTGGACGGCACGACCTTCGCGACGACCACCGCGACGACCGCGGCGGCGACAGCGCTCACGACGATGGGCGAGCAGCAGTTCGACATCACGGCGACGGCGACGGTCGTGCAGATCGTGTACCCGAACGCGACGCCCGTCGTGCGCGGGCAGGACTACAACACCGCGTCGCCCGGATTCACGGCGTGGTCGCCGAAGGATTCCGGGGCGGCCGACATCCCGCTCGACGGCAGCCTCGGGATCATGCAGGACCTCGGCGCGTCAGGGAAGATCGCGCTGCTCACGCAGAGCAGCACGCAGGGCCTCAAGGTCCAGTGGGATCTGCCAGCGACCGGCGCCACCCGTCAGGCCGCGACCACGTACGTCATCGACGCGGGCTTCACGACGACCGTGTCGAACAACATCGTCGGGCACACGATCTCGAGCGCCGCGACCGGCGAGTTCGTGCTCTGCTACGACGACTTCACGGGCTCGCCGCCGACCTACCGCGTGTACGCCGCCTCGCGCGTGGGCGGCGTGATCACGGCGACTTACAACCTCGCGAAGGGCTGCCGGCTCGGCTCGAAGACCTGGCGGTACGGCGGCGAGAACTTCGTCACGGTCGTTCACGCGTCGGCGACGAACGGAACCGGCTACGTGCTGCGCGTCTCGACGTCGGCCGCCGCCACGGCGACGCCGCACGCGAAGATCGGCGTCCGCCAGTGGACGGCGCAGCAGATGTTCGGCTGCTCGTCCGTGGTCTCGCCCGCGCCGGGCACGTTCACGGCGGCGTTCCTCTACGCGCCGCGCTTCTCGTCCTCGCCGAGCCAGGACACCTACGGCGTCGAACTCGCGACCATCCGCCACGGGGCATACGCCTCGATGGGCATCACGCGCGAGTCCATCGGATCGATGTTCTCGCCCGGCGCCGCGATGGGCCAGTACGACGGCCAGACGTTCGCCGAGTCGGGGTTCGCGTACTCGCCCGAGCCGCCCGTCGTCACGCCCAACGGCGCCGGCGGCGCGATGACCCCGAGCGTGACCTACTGGTACTCGGTCGTCTTCGCGCGCATGGACGCGCAGGGACGCCTCTGGCGCTCGGCGCCGTCGGTGCCCGTCTCGGTCGTCATGGGCGGCGCCGACACGAAGACGCAGGTGAAGGTCACGACGCTGCGGGTCACGGGCTGGTCGAACGTGCGCCTCGAGATCTACCGCGGCACGGCCGGCAACGAGGTCGAGCTCCAGCGCGTCGCGTACGTCCAGAACGTGATCACGGCCGACACGGTCACGTACAGCGACACGATGAGCGACACGACCCTGGCCTCGAAAGAGGACCTGTACACGAACGGCGGCGGACTCGGCAACGACACGCCCCCGGGCTTCTCGGCGCTCGTGCAGGCCCAGAACCGCATGTGGGGTATCTCGGCGGACGACCCGCAGGCGCTGTGGATGTCGAAGGAGTTCGACCTCATCAACGGGCTGGCCTGGCCCGAGGACATCGCCATCGACGTCCGCGACGCCCATGGGCCGATGCGCGCGCTGTCGGTCCTCGACGATCGTCCCGTCGTGTTCAAAGACGACATGGTCTACATCGTCGGCGGCCAGGGTCCGGACAGCGCCGGCAACGGCGGCAACTGCCAGGCCACGGCCGTCGGCAAGGGCATCGGCTGCAACAACCCGCAGGCCGTCTGCGAGACGCGCGACGGCGTGATCTTCCGGTCGACGTCGCAGCGCGCGGGGTTCTTCCTGCTGGACCGCGGCGGCTCGATCCAGTACATCGGTGCGCCCGTGCAGCGCTACAACAGCGAGACCATCACGGCCTCGTCGTTCCTGTCGTCGATGCTGCAGGCGCGCTTCTACACGGCGAGCGGCCGCACCCTCGTCTACGACCTGGTCACCCAGACGTGGTCGACGTTCACGGGGCAGCCGTGCTCGAGTTCGACGTCGTGGGCCGGCGTGGCCGTCTACGCCTCGAGCGCCTCGGGGCACATCCTGCGCGAGGACCTGACCGGCGCCGTGCTCACCGACGACGGTGCGGCGACGACGATGCTCGTCGGCTGGCCCTGGCTGCAGGTGAACCAGATCCGCGGCTACGAGCGCTTCTACCGCCAGCAGCCCACGGGCGAGGTGTCGCAGGCGTCGCTCGTGTTTCGCCAGCTGCTCTACCGGAACCAGGAGACCGTGCCGATCGCGACGGTGGGCCTCACGACGCCCGTGGGGGTCATCAACCGCGAACTGCGCTACTCGGCCAAGCTAGGCGCCCTCAAGGTGGCCGTGACCGACGGCGGCAGCACGACCGGAATCCTGCGCCTGACGGGCATCACGCTCGTGCTCGGCGTCAAGGCTGGGCTGCAGCGCGTCTCGGCGGCGAACCGGCTCGGGTAGTTTCGGAACATTTGTTACGGAACGGGGCCGGCGGCAGGGTATCCAACGCCGCTTTCGTGCATGGCCACGCCCGCCGGAGCACCGCCCGCCGCCAACCCAGCGCCCGCGCGCGCGCCCGGCGTGCCGCCCAATTTCGTGTGGAACGGGCAATTCTGGGTCGCGCCGCCTGACGCCCCGCCGGTCCCGGGCGGATACTCGACGCTGAACGCCCAGGGTCAGAACGTGAACCCCGACGGATCCGTGCGCCCGGTCGCGGCCGGCGACGGCTCGGGCGCGTTCACGAGCCCGAGCAGCGGTAACCCGCTCGCGGCGCTCGCCGGGCAGATCCCCGGCGTCAAGCAACTGGTGAGCGCGGCGACGCCCGCCACGCTCGACACGAGCCCGCTGCGGGACGCCCAGAAGCGCACCGCCGATACGCAGGACTTCTACCGCGGCCGGCTCGTCAACCTGCCGACGCAGTACGACCCGGCGCACTCGGCGCAGCTCTACAGCGAGGGCCAGGGCGCGATCTCAGACCTCACGGCCGCGTCGAAGGGCCTCGTGCCTTCGGCGGCCGAACTGCAGCTGCAGCAGCAGGCGGCCACGAACGCCGCACGCAACTTCGGCGCCGCGACGGCCCTTCAGGGGCGCTCGCCCGGCGCGGCCCTGCGCATGGCGACGACGGGCGCGACGGACACGCAGGCCGCCGCCAATGCTCAGGCCGCACAGCTTCGCGCGCAGGAGCAGGCGCAGGCGCGCGGGCAACTCGTCCAGGCCATCGGCGGCCAGCAGCAGGCCGAGCAGGGCCTGCGCACGGGCGACACGCAGCAGACGGGCCAACTCATCCAGGCAGACATCGGGGCGCTCGACGCGAACACGAAGGCGGCGGGCGGCGTGGTCGATGCGAACGCGAAGGCCGCCGCTGGGCACGACGCCCTCACGGGCCAGCTGTGGGGCGTGGGGACGAAGGCCCTGGGGCTCTGATGTCGCTCGGCGCTCCCGATCCCGACCTCTACCGCCTCGCCGACCAGTACGACGGCGTCGCCGGACCCGCGCCTGCGAACGCCGCGCCGGCGCCGATGCCCGAGCCGGTCGTGCAGCCCGTCGAACCGGGCGGCCTCGACAGCTTCGACGCGGACGCCGCCGCGCAGAACCTCGCCGCGGTGGGGCAGGCTCCCGCCGCGCCCGCACCCGGACCAGACGCGCCGATGGCGCCCACGCCGACGGCCCCGGCTGCGGTCGTGCCCGAGGCGGCCCCCGTCGATCCGCTCAGCGTCGCGGAGCCTCCGCGGCCTGCGCTCACGGGCGATCCGGCGAAGGACACGGCCGCCAACCTGCAGTGGCAGCGCGACCTGTCTGACCACTACGCCGCGCGTGAGCAGGAACTCACGAAGCGCGCGACGTCGGTCAACGCCGAGAAGGCCGCGAAGGAAGTCGAGATCGCCAAGGAGGCCGCGAAGCAGCATATGGCGCTGCGCGCGCGCCAGCAGGCCGAGCGTGCCGCCGCGCAGAAGCAGATCGACGACGCCGTCGCCGGCCGGGCCGCCGCGGCAAAGGACCTCGAAGGCGCGAACTGGGCCGACCAGCACACGGGCCGCGCCATCGTGGCGACCATCTTCGGGGCCCTCGCGGCCGGCTTCCAGAACATGGGCGCGGCCTACCTCGGGCAGGTCGGCCATGCCGAGAACGAGGGCGCGAAGGCCGTCGACCGCATGATTCAGCGCGACTACGAGATCAAGAAGCAGCGGATCGCTTCGATGTCGGAGGCACTGCTCGAGGCGCGCCACGGCTACCAGGATCTCGCCGAGAACCAGCGCGCGGCAATGAACGACCTCGACGCCGACACGTCGGTCAAGTACAAGCTCGTCGCGAAGGAAGCCGAGGACCGCCTGCGCCAGATGGGCGCGAGCGAGGAAGACATCAAGCGCAACGCCTTCGTGGCGAACGCGAAGGCGCAGGCTGCGAAGACCGAGGCGCAGATCCTCGACCGCGAGCAGACGCACCAGGACACGCGAGAGGGGCACGAGGCTGCGAACAACCTCGCCAAGGCGCATCTCGACCTGCAGGAGCGCCAGATCCGGGCCACCGAAGGCGATCGCCGCGACAACCGCTACGAGCGTCGCCGTGAATTCGACCTGCGCGACGCCGAGCGCAAGGACGCCCTGCGCGAGAAGGCCGACAAGGACAAAGAGAAGGCCGCCGAGAAGAAGGCCGCCGAGGATTCGAAGCTCGAGGTGCGCGACGGCGAGGGCCGCGTGCGCGGCTACGCCTCGTCGCCCCGGAACGTCAAGCCGATCGAGGACCGCATCGTGCAGTACGACGACGCGATCAAGTCGCTCGAGGACCTCAAGGCCTCCGGGGACGTCCTGCCCATGGGTGCGCGCTACGATCGCGCCGTCCTGGCCGTCGCCGCGACGACGCAGGCGAACGCGTCCGACAAGACGACGACCCACGAAGCGAATTCGATCAAGAACTGGGGCGTCATCAGCACCAAGGCCATCGACGACACGCTCGCGCACCTCCGGGAGCGCCAGGCGAAGTTCATGAAGCAGCTGCGTCCCGTCGAGGGCGGCGACGCCGAGAAGGGTAGCGACTCCGGCCCCACGCCCAAGCAGAAAGCGGCGATGGAGCGGCTGGCGAAGGAGTACGGCCTCACTCCGGTGACCCCGTGAGCACGATCCGCATGAAGGCCGCCACCGGCCAGATGTTCGATATCGACGAGGACGGCAACGTGACTCCCGTCAAGGATGCGCCGCCGGCCGCCGCCGAGAAGCCATCGTTCCTCGAAGAGGCGGGCTCGCGCGTGAAAAACTTCGTGACGTCGCTGGCCGCGCCGCCGACGCTGCACGACGTGGGCCAGTCGTTCGTGGACCTCGGCAAGGGAGCTGCCAGGGCCAACGATTTCGCCGCGCGCGCGATCGTCCACCCGGTCGACACGTTCGGGGACGGCAAGGCCGGCGCCGTCGTGCGCGAGGGGATGCGCGGCGTGAACAGCAACATCCCGCTCGCAAACCTCGCCGTCGAGCACATGGGCGGCCCGGCCGAGAACTCCCCGGAGGACGAGGCCAAGGCTCCCGGCGCGCGCGAGTTCGGCGCGATCGCCGGCGCGCCCGTCGCGGGCCTCGAGGGCGAGATCGCAGCGAAGGCGGCGCCTGCCGCAGCGAGCGCGGTACGCAGCGCGGGCAAGGCGGCCGAGGAGCGCGGCGTGACCCGCGTCCTCGACCGGCTCGAGGAGAAGACGAACAAGAAGGCGCGCGCGGGCATCCAGAGCGACCCGGTCGAGCGCCTCGTGCGCGAGGAGCCCGAGGTCGCCAAGGCGGCCGGCGATGATCGGAAGCTGCAGGAGGCGCTCGGACGCGTGCGCGACAAGGCGGGCGCCGAGCTCGCCCACATCTACTCGTCGTCGGCGCCCGAGATCGACCCCGCGATCGCCATCCAGAACATGGACACGCGCATCGCCGAGCTGCGCAAGTCGAAGATCGAGAGCCAGAAGGCGATCGCCGCCAAGCTGCAGAAGCTGCGCGACAGCCTCAACGACTCGCTGGGCGAGAGCCCGACGGACGCACGCACGTTGCGCGACATCCAGACCGACTACCAGCGCACGGCGTACGGCAAGGCGCTCGACCCCGACGGCACGGCCAACCTCGCCGCGCACAACGAGGCGCAAAAGGCCGTCGGTGATGCCGTCTTCGAGCACGTCACGGGCCTGGACTACGAGGGCGCGCGTGCCGCCGCCGCCGAGAACCCCGACGGCATGGCCGCCCGGCTGCTCAAGGCGAATGAGAAGATCAACGCCGCGAACAAGATCGAGGCCGGCATCACCGACCGCGCGGGACGCCCGCAGCCGAAGGAAGGGATCGTCGGCAAGGCCGAGAAGCTCGCTCACGTCGTCGCCCACCCGACGAAACTGATCCCGGGCGTCGCCGACGTCGCCGCCCGCGGCGCCGATCGGGTCATCACGACCGGCTCAGACGCCGCGCGCCGGCTGCTCGAGCGTGCTCAGGGTGCGGGCAGGGCCGCAGGCGCCGGTGCGGCCGGCGAGAACGACCTGTCGTATGCCGCGAAGGTCGCCGCCGCGATGAAATCGGGCATGTCACTGCAGGACGCGGTCAACGCGGCCAGCAATTAGCGGGCGTTTGGGCGCTAATTCGAGACGGGCGCGACGGGTGCCGGCGTGAACGTCCCGTCCTGCGCGAAGCACCCCGTCTGAATCACCACGGTCGTGCTGCCGGACGGGCCGTTGTTCGGCGCGAACGTGACGGTCGTTCCGCTCGAGTCCGAGAGCGCAAGGCTGGAGCCGACGAATCGGTAATTGACGACGCTCGCGGGGTCCGGCCCTGGACAACTCGATTGCGTCGGCGTCATGGCGATCGTCGAGTCCGTCGCCGCGAACGTGCCCTTGTCGACGGACGCCTCGAAGGAAGACGACGAGGTAAGCACCATCGACGCGACCGAGTAGGAGCTGCCCTTGAAGCTCAACGCGATGCCGCCCGTCTGCTCGGCGTTCGTGAAGAGCCAGTCGCCGTCGAGCCTGTCGCCGGGAGACGAGGAGCCGCAACCGCACACCAGCGCCAGCAACACGAAGGCTCGTTTCATGGGCGCCAGCGTGCCGCCCCGCGCGTCGGCGCGCAAGCTGCACGCCCGTCCAGGGTCAACGCGGCGCGCAATTACGCAACACTTGTTACGGAACCGCCCTCGCGCGCGCGATCAAGATCCTGATTACGTAGGCACACCCGGAGGCCCAGAGAGGCAGCGAGGCGCGTGTGTGCAGCCCCAGGGCGACCGCGACCATGTTGTCGCCCGTCCGGCTCCGAATCACTCAGCGCTGTGCGGCGCAAGAGATCTTATGTCACCGTGACGCGGTGCGTGTCAAATCAGAAATTCTTATGGATGATCGGTGGACCATAAGCGGCGCTTATAGATGGTCGGGGACGGTATCCAACGCCGCTTTCGTGCATGACGCCCGAGGACGAAGAGGCCCTATTCGCGGCCATCGGGCTGTTGCCGATCCTTCGAGCCAAGCCGACCGTCCACAAGTATCAGCTCGAGGCGGCCGCTTCCGTTCCGAAGGCGATCCGGCGGCGCATGGCGCACTTCCTGGCCTCCGACGAGTTCGCCGAGGCGAAGGAACTGCCCGAGTTCGACTACGACGAGACGCTCAAGCTCGTGTCCGGCGGGCAGACGCCCGAGCAGACGGCGGCGCTCATGAAGGCGCTGCCGGAGCCCGAGATCGCCAGCGACCTGCTGGTCAAGGCCGACCGGCTGCAGACGTGGGCGAACGGCATCATCCCGCGGCCCGAGCAGGGCGGCTTCATGAACCTGCACGTCGAGGACCCGCCCGAGAGCGAGATCGCGGACTTCCGGCGCGTATGGGCGGTCGCGTGCGATCCGATGGCCATCCTCGACGACCTCGAAGACGGCTCGCTCAGCGAGGACCAGGTGGCCGCGATGCAGCTGCTTTACCCGGCGACGTACGCCGAGATGTCGCAGGCCGTCGTAGACGCTGGCGCGCAGCTCGTCGCGCGGCGGGGCGAGGACTGGCAGCCGTCGCCGACCAAGCTCGCGCTCGTGGGCATCCTGCGCGGCCAGGCGACCGTCGACCTGTCCATCGCCGCGGACGTGCAGACGATGTTCGCGCAGCAGGCGGCGCAGGAGCAGGCCGCGCTGCAGGCGCAGCAGCGGAAGGGCGGCGGCGGGGCGGCCCCGGAGACCACCGACGGCCAGTCCACGCCGGGCCAGGACGCGAGCCGAGGGTAGGGTATCCAACGCCGCTTTGGCGTGGGATCGTTCAGCCGTCAGGCCTACGCACAGACGTCCGGGGTAGAGGGCGTCGCGACGAACGCTAGCTGGGTCGGGCCGTGGGTGCCCTGCAATCGCTACGGCGGTGTCGGGTTCCAAGTCGTCATGACGGGAACGGGCGCCCCCGTGGGCACGTGGGGCGCCGACGTCACCGACGACGAAAACCCGAACGGGTCGAGCTACGTCGCGTCGCTGGGGGCGACGCCGCTGACGCTCACTTCGGCGATGAGCGCGCAGAACCCCGCCGGTGACTCGGCGAACATCAACTTTCTGTTCAGCTTCGACCCGGTGCCGCCGGCGAAGTGGATCCGCTTCAAGTACACGGCCACGTCGGGTGGCTCGGCGTCGAAGCTGCTCAAGGTGGGCGCCGCCGCGCGCTCGGGGAATGCCCTGGCCTAAGGGGAGACGATCATGGCCGACGCGAAGCAGACACCAGCCATCGCCAACCAGCTCGTCGTCCAGAAGGGGACGCCCGCGCCGCCGCCTTCGGGAGCGCTCGCGATCATCACGAACGACGGCACGACGCCGCTGCTTCAGCAGTCGGACGGATCGACGTCGTCGCTCGGCGGCGGCAGCGGAATCACAGCCCTGACCGGCGACGTGACGGCGGCCGGCACCGGCTCGGTTGCGGCGACGCTCGCGAACCTGCCGAGCTCCGTTCTCAAGGCGCTCCTGGCTACGATGAGCGGACCAGGCTTCCTGTACTTCGCCGCCGACGGGACGCCCTCGAAGGCCTCCTTCTACCGTCTCGCGCCCGGCGCGGATCTGGGCGACGCCGACGCGAACATCTCGCCGTTCGTCGACAAGGCGAGCCAGTACGTCATCGGCGCGTCTGCGCCTCTCACCGCGAACCGCACGTACACGTTGCAGAACACGAGCGCGATCGCTGGTTCGCTGCTCGGCGCGCGCATCATCCGCAAGGACACCGGCGCCTTCAATGCGATCATCAAGAACTCCCTGGGCTCGACGGTGATCACGCTCGGCCCGGCGTCGGGCAGCACCTATCAGTACCTGGACGTCTACTATAACGGCACGACGTTCGCCGCGAACACCGGCGGCTACGTGCAGAACACGTAGGCCATGGGCTCGTCGACGTGGCCGGATAGCTTCGGGTCGACGCCGGGCTGCGCGATCTACCAGGGCGACAAGATCCACGTCCTCGGCGACTCGCTGACAGCGGGCTACGCGTGGTTCTCGCCGCTCGAGACTCTGGTTGCCGCCGCGACCGACGAGACCGGAACGTCGATGTCCGTCAGCTGGACGTTCAACGGCACGGTGGGGATTTCGTCGGACGGCATCCGCCTCGCCCTGTCGACGATGCTGTTCCCGTACAACCCGGACGTCGTCATCATCGAGTCGGGGCGCAACGACGGCGCGGGCACGACGACCCAGCAGGAGTATGGCTACTACCTAGCGCTGCTCGACGCGATCCGGGCGTGGAAGCCGGCGATTCGGATCATCGCCGTGAGCTGCATGTGGGGCGGTGAGCTCTGGGCGCAGACGGGCGTGCAGCCTCCGACGTGGAACAACACGACGGGCGGCGGCGGCATGTCCGATGCCACGTGCACGGCCATCAACAACGGGATTCGCCTCGCGTGCGCCAAGCGCGGCGTCACGTTCGCCGACGCGCGCGCCTATTCGCTCCAGTGGGAGCCGAACTACAACGCCGGCAAGGCGACGAGCGGCGGCCTGACCGTCGACGGCACGCACCCGAACTCGAACGGCCAGACCGTCATGAGCCGCGGCGTGTTCAACTGCATGTCCTTCGGATCGGCGGCGGTGAAGGTCGCCGCGTGAACTGGCCCCTCGTCCTCTTCGGCGCCGGCCTGCTCGCGGGTGCGTTCTCGTACCTGCTGCGGCTCATCGTGTTCGACCGCCTCGACCGGCTCGAGAAAGCGCTCGAGAAGTCAGCGCGCGACCAGGGCAAGCGCATCGGCGAGCTCGAGTCGTGGACGAAGGCGCAGGAGCGCCTCGACGAGTACAAGCGCGGCCGCTCGCTGTCACGCGCGCACGGCATCCCGATTCCGGACTCCGAAGACGAAACGCCTTGAACGAGGGAGGCCATGTCCGATGAGCACGACGGCGACCGCATTTCTCCCGATCTCGGAGGCGACGATCGCACGAACCCAGGAGCGGGCCCCTTCGAGTCGATTGCCAGCGGCCTGGGAAGAGTTGTGTCTGCTGTCCGAACGCTGGCGGGAGCTATCCCGCCACCTAGAGCGCCAGGCCGTCGCCGCAGTCTTGAGTTACTCGCAAACGCCCTCGGCGCCGTAGGCGACCTCGCCCACGACACGCGGCGGGCCATCAACGCACTCATTCGAGAGGAGCAATCATGAAGTTCTGGAAGTCGCCCTGGTTCAACACGGTCCTGCACATCATCGGCATCGCGGGCACGACGGTCGTGCCGATCCTCGCGGCCACCGGCATCGGCATCCCTGCCGCCGTTGTCGCGGGCGCGGCCGCCGCGGGTGGCATCGCGGCGAAGCTGTCGCAGTCGCCCATCACGCCCCAGACGGTCAACGAGGCCGTCGACTCCGTGGTCAAGCGGTGACCATCATCGTCGGGTGCGTCTGCTTCGCCGTGGGCGCCTTCCTGGGCATCCTCGTCGGCAGCAGTGGGCCGAGGTTCTGATGGCGCTCCCCGAGGCGCGCTGGTTCCACGCGGCCGAGTTCTCGTGCCACGACGGGACGCCGTACCCCGACGCGTGGGCCGACCGCCTCGCCGCGCTCATGTCGCAGCTCGACATCATCCGCGGCCTCTGGGGCGGCCCGCTGCGCGTCGTCTCTGGCTACCGCTCGCCGGCCTGGAACACGCGCGTGGGCGGAGCAGGGGCCTCGCAGCACATGGAAGGCCGCGCCGCCGACATCGCGCCGCTCGTGCCCGCGGACAGCACGGAGACGTGCTGCGCCGACCTGCACGCGCGCATCCTGCGCGCCATCTCGACGGGGCAACTGGAACTCGTGGGCGGGCTCGGTCTCTACCGGGGCTGGGTCCACGTGGACGTCAGGCCGAAGCCGGCAGACGGGCACATCGCGCGCTGGGTCGGGACGGGCGTGGGGAGCGAAGTTTCGTAACACTTGTTCCGAAACTCACCCGCGCCGCACTTCCCGCTCGAACTCGCGGATCCTCTCGAGGACTTCAAGCGGCGCACGGACCTTGATCCAGGCCAGCAGTGCGACGGCCTTCTCTAACCGCTCGCGCGTCTCGCGGTGCGCATCCTCGGCCATCTCGGCCGCGTCCATGGCCTCGTAATCGTAGTCGCTCATCGTCTCCCCCAAGTCTCGCACATCCACAGCTCGCGCCGCGCGAACCTGAACCGCTGCACGGCGGCGCGCAACGTCGAGCCCATCGCCGCGCGGCAACCGGCGAGGACCACGGCGTACCAGGTGCCGGCGCGGTGGATTCGGATCGTCACGGCTTCGTCACCTGTTCACGCACATACTCCAGCAGGCGCCGCTCGACCTTCGCAACCGAATCCGCGATCAGGTCAGCGCTGATGTCTCTCGACAGGTGCTCTATTGCGTAGGCGGTGAACACCGCGCGCACCTCCAGGCCGTCGCCGGCGGCGTCGCGCACCACGGACACCGTAACGCAGGGATGATTCTTGCGAGCCATGCTACAACGTGCCTCCCGTGCCGCGCCTGTCCCGTGAGTCCCTGCTCGCCGCCGCCGAAGCCGCCGAGGCCGAGGCCACGCAGAAGCGCATCGAAGCAGCCGCCCTCGACGAGCACGCGCGGTTACTGCGCGAGGCGGCGGGAAACGCACCCTTGCACGGTGTGAACATTGGTGGCAAGGTGAACAGTAGCATGCAGACTGTTCACCGCGTAGCAATTTCGAAGGGGCGCGCCAAGACGCCATTCATGAAGGCGGTCACCGCTGCCGGCTACACGCTGCGCAGCCTCGCCACCAGGCTCGACACGCCGGTGTCGCTGCTCTCGATGTACCGCGCCGAAAACGGCCGCCCCATTCCGCGTGCCCGGGCCGAGCGCATCGAGAAGCTCACCGGCTGGCCCGCGAACGCTGCGCACTGGCCCAACGGAATCGCGTAGTTAGGCGATTCGTGCGAAGTGTTCACTTTTCTTCTTGCGTCCTGCGTGTGAACAGTTAGAGTGTTCACAAGGAGGCAGCGACATGGCGCTCTACTACAGGACGGCCGAGGAACGGTGCATCGAGGCGGAGAACGAGCAGGAGCGGGAGTACCCGACCTGCGACGTGTGCGGCGGCCGCATCGGCATCCACTGCGAGGGGCACGAGGATGAGGAGGGCGCTGATGGGATCCGTTGAAGCGCGAATTCTGCACGCCGAGGCGCTGATGGACGCGGTCATCAGCGCGCATGAGCACGGCACGGACCACGAACTTGCGCTGGCCCTGCGCGACTGGCTGCGCAGCGGGATCATGCAGCACTCGTGGACCGACGGGCACCCGGTGTCGCGGGACACGGCGACGGCCATCGCGGGCAACCTGGCGGGCGGCCTCGCATTCATGTTGCGAGGTGCAAAGTGATCTCGCGCGGTCCCTGGTGGGTGCAGTGGCAGGAGGACGGTTCGTGGGTCGTCGGCCACTTCGCCCCGTACCGCGTGCTCTCTGACGCGCTCGCGGCGATGCGGGAGGCCGAGCTCGCCGACGGCGAGTGCGCCTGGCGCGTCGTCGATGGGGCTGGCGTTCAGGTTCTGGCCATCGCGCCCGCTCCGCGAGGTGCCGCATGACCACTGCGCTGCTCATCGCCGTGTCCGTCGCGCTCATCTACGCCGCGACCGACGAGATTCGGTGCCGCCGTCACAACCGCGAGCTGCTGCTGACCGAGTGCTCGTGCTTCCGCCCGGCGGGCAACGGGACGCGGTGCTCGGTGTGCTGCGGGCTCGTGTTCCGAGGCCGCGCGTCATGAAGTGCGCCCTGTGCCCGTTCCCGACCTCGCCGAGCGACCGCCTGTGGTTGCGCGGCCAACCAGTTCACGCGACGTGCGCCATGGCCGCGTCGCTCAAGCCCAAGGAGACGAACCATGCCTGACGTGCGGACCATGTTTCAAAAGGACTATCTGTACGCTTTCCACCTCGACGGGAAGGACTGCACTGTCACGATCGAGCGCGTCGCCCAGGGCGCCGTTCCGGGTCGCGACAAGGCCACCGGGAAGGAGACGAAGACCAAGAAGCCGCTGGTCTTCTTCAAGGGCAAGGAGAAGCCCCTCGCCCTGAACATCACGAACGTCAAGACCATAGCCGGCATGTACGGGTTCCGGACGGAGGACTGGCTCGGCAAGCGCATCACGCTGTTCCCGACGACGTGCGAGGCGTTCGGCAAGACGGAGGAGTGCATCCGCATCCGCCCGAAGATCCCGAGCGACAAGGCGCCCGAGGGCAAGATCGACGAGGCGAAGCAGCCCGTCGAGCGCGAGCCCGGTAGCGACGACGATCACGAGGCGGTGGTCTGATGGGCCTCGACCCGGTTCGGTTCTCGCGGCTCAAGCTCATCGCGCGCAGCCCGGCGCACTACGCATCGGCGACCGTCGAGGAAACCACGGCGATGGAGAGGGGCAGCGCCGTTCACTCGCTGCTGCTCGGCGGCTCTCCCGTGCTCGCCTGGGAGGAGGGTCGTCCCCGTCGCGGCAAGGACTACGACGCGTTCGTGGCCGACAACCCCGGCGCGCTCATCCTCACGGCGACCGAGTTTGGGAAGGCCCACGCCATCGCCGAGTCGGTGAAGCGCAACCCGCTGGCCTGCAAGGTGCTCGACGGCGCCCGCGAGTACGAGGCGTCGTGGAAGTTCGGCACGAGGGCCTGCGCCGGCCGGATCGACGTGCTTGGCGCCTCGTGGGTGACCGAGTTGAAGATCACGGCCAGTTCCGACCCGTTCAAGGTCATGTACCAGGCTCTGCGCATGGGCTGGTTCGCGCAGCTGCCCTGGTACATGGACGGCGTCATGGCGGCGGGACTCGGCACGCCCGACTCGGCGTACATCGTTGCCGTCGAGCCCGCGGCGCCGTTCGCCGTCACGGTCCTGCGCCTGACCGACCGGGCGCTGGACCAAGGGCGGCGCACTTACCGCGGCTGGCTCGAGCGGCTGCTGGTGTGCGAGCAGTCGAACGAATGGCCGCCGTACGCGCAGAGCGTGGTCGAGCTCGACGTGCCCGACAACGACGTGTCGCTCGACTTCGGCGACGCCGAGGCCGCCTAGCCATGCCACCCACCGAGAAGACTGTCGAGCCGCACCGGCCGCTGACCCTCTGCGGGACGTGCGGGCTGTGCCGCGAGCACGGCGACCATGACTTCGGCCTGCCGGTGACGCCGCCTGGGACGCACCGCTGGGACCCCGTGACCGCGCGCGAGTGGGACCCGTGCCCTGGCTGCATGGAGGAGTCGTCGTGAGCGCATACGTGATTCCGAACGAGGCCACGCACGCGGCGCTGGTGACCATCGAGTACGAGGAGGGCGAGCCGGACGAATTCCCTGTCACGTTCGGATCTTTCGACCAGTGCGACCGCGTGGCGCGCAGCCTGCCTGCGGTGGCAGCGACATCTGGCCGATGCGCAAAGAGTGCGTCGGTGTCAGTCGTCGAACTGCACCCGCTCTGCGGCGCCTGTGCACAGCGCCACCCGGGAGGCTGCCCATGACCTCCCCAGCCCAGACCCCCTCCGAAGAACGGGCGAGGCGCGTCCGCGACGAGTTGCTGAAGGACATCTACCTCTTCGACAACAAGAGCCGCGACACGATTCGCGAGCGCCTCCTCAGTCTCGCCACGGAGCACGAGCGCGCCCTGGAGGCTGTCCAGCGGGAGAGGGACGCCCTACGGCGGGCCCTGGAAGTCACCGTAGCCGAGCGCGACGCCGCCGTACGGGACCTCTCTGCGGTACGGGAGGAGCTGGGACGGCTGCGGGCGCGCACGTTCCCCGTGTTGCAGGCGCCGCCCGGCGCACCGACGCGCGTGCCGTGGGCGTTCCTGGCGCCCTTCGAGGGGAACGCGAAGCGGAACCACGATCAAGACCTGGAGAAGCTGGCGAGCCGTGGCGGCTTGGGCGTGGCCGAGATGATGGCCGTCGTCGAGGGGAAGCGCCTGCGCGAGATGGACAGTGACGAGGTGGCGTTGCCGAGATTGCTCGCCGCCCTGCGCGCATTCGAGGACAAGCAGAGTGGGCTCACCACCGCCCTGGCCCGCGCCGAACGTGCCGAACGCGACCTCTCCGCCCTGAGGAGACGACTTGAGGAGGCGGCGGCGGGGGACACGAAGGCGGTAGCCGTCTGCCGCGCTCGCCTCGTCCGTGGGCTCGACCTGATGCACTCGGAGGGCAGCGCCTTGCTCGAAGCCCTCGACGCCTCTCGCGCCTCCGCTGGTGAGCTGCGGGGGATGCTGAGGGACATCGTCGATGGCGCGTGGGCGGACGCCGACGACAAGGGCTTCAAGTTCTGTCTCTGGTGCCAGATGGCGCACCACGAAGACACGCCGGCAGGGACCGAGGTTCACGAGCGCGACTGTCCAATTCGAGCCGCCGAGAAGGCACTGGAGCCGACCCCATGAGCACGACGCCGACCGAAAAGACCCTGAACAACGTCCGGGCCGCGATTCGCGAGCTTGAAACGGCGCTCTCGTCGCAGCCCATCGACGCCAGCATCGACGCCGTGGTGTGCATCGCGCAGGGGCGTCTCATGACCGCGCTCGAAGCCACGAAGGAAGCCCTCGCGTCCCTGGAGGACGTGCTGTGACCCTCGAAGACCGAGCACGCGAAATCGCCCGCCGCCTGCTCGACGGCGTGCCGCGAATGAAGGATAGCGAGGGGCGGCTATTCGACCGCCTCACCGGCGCCATCATGGCCTACGTCTCCGAGGCCGAGGCCGCACGGGCCGAGATGGAGCGACTCACGAAGCACGCGACCGACGGGTGGACCTTGGCGGCGAGGCTGCGGACCCGTCTCCGAGACGCCGAGCGCGCCACCGAGGCCGCACGTGCTGAGGTGGAGCGGCTCACGGCGGAGCGGGACGCCGCTGACAAGGCGGCGGAGAACGCCAGGCGCGCGGTTGACACATGGATGGAGCATTGCCGCGAGACGCGCCGTTGCAGCGACGCCCTGCGGACCCGCCTTCGAGACGCCGAGCGGCTACTGCGTAGCGTGAATCTCACGGAGGCCGACGACCAGGAGTGGATGGACCGCGCCCGAGCTTGGCTGACCGCCACCCCCGCCGCCCTCGTTCGCCCCGACGGCACCTCTTCGGCCGTGGAACCTGTTGCCGCAGCACCCGTGACGCCGCCCATCGACTGGCAGGAGGTGAGCGAGACGTGGCGCAAGTCGTGCGTGGCCTGGCAGGATTGGGCCTCGGGGCTGCTGCACAACCTCGGCTTGCAGCCCGAGGGGGGCGAGCACGGAAGCGAGGCGGCACGCGAACTCATTGGCCTGCGCGCGAGCGGTGACCGACGCGACCCCGTGACGCCGCCCGAGCCGCCGATGTGCGGTGCGACGATTGGTGGACTCTCGGGTGATCTGCGATGCACCAAGGAACCGGGCCATGTGTCGTCGCACAAGTGGCGCATCGGAGACCCCGGTGCGTATCGCGAGTGGATTCGTTGTCACGGCTTTTGCCCGTACATACATCGCGCCGACTGCAAGTTCAACTGCGGCCCCGAGATCAAGCACCGAGGCGACGCGCAGCCCGGCCCCGTGACGCCGAAGGGAGAGCCGCGGGCCGAGCGGTGCAACGAACCGTGCGACCGCTGCGGGTGGGTGTGCAGCAAGCCGAACAACCACGGCGGCACCTGGCCGTCGCACTTCTGCGACAAGCATGCAGCACCCCCGAGCGAGCCCCAGCCAAGGGGCGAGCCAGGGACATTCGCGATGGACTGCCCGTTCTGCCACAGGCCGGGCCACCTCACGACCATCCACGACAAGACGCGCGCGTCGTCCACGCGAGTCGCCTTCTTCCACGACCACAACCACAACACCCACTGTCGAACGGAGGCGCCATGAGACGCGAGGAGGGATGGTTGCTCCAGGCTTGGGCTCGGCAGGAGCTTCGCGCGCACGCCGTCGAGCGAGGAATCAAGCTCGTGCAGTGGCGCGTGCGGGACGTCAGAGGACAGGCTCAGTGGACGACGCGCCCCGGTGACTTCGACGGCATCCTGTCGCCCATCGCCGAGGTCGAGTTGGCGAAGGTGCTCAACCTGCGCGAAGCAGCCGACCGCCATTTGCCCCAGAGCGAGCCCCAGGGCGAGGCCCCTCCTTGCGCCCGGAAGATGACGCCGCTGGCGGCCGTGCTCATGGTCCGGTGTCCAAAGTGCGGCACGGCTCCGGGGCTCCTGTGTTCGAAGACCACAGACGGCGGCCCGGCCGTGTGCGCCCAGCGAGAGGTCGAGGGCCGCACGTGGTTGAGCGACCCGCACGGCTACAAGCACGCAGAGGCCGCCCCGCCCCTTCCTGGGGCTGAGCTGCGAGGCGACGCGCGGAGGGTCGCGCTGTGCGCCGCGTGCTCGCCCGTCAGCCTGACGTCGTCGCTGGCCATCGGGTGGGCAACGTGCATCGGGTGCGGCGAGCCGACGGCGAAGCGCGACTTTGCCAAGAACCTCGTCCCACGCAGCGCGAGCGCAGCGCCTACCTCGACGCCCCCGGAGAGCGCGGGGCCTGCCGCCCCTGCGCTGCGCGTCTTGTGCTCGAGGCACGGCGGGATGCGCGTGCGCCGATTGGATGCGTTGCCGTGCGAGCTTTGCGGCACGTACACCGAGTTTCGCGCCAGCGCCGAGCTTGTCCCGGAGAGCGCGGGACCTCTTCCTGGAGGTGGGGCGCCGTTCGACGCGAGGGTCGAGGTGGACCGACTGTTCGACGACGTGCTGCTCGTGGCGGTCGATGAGATTGGCCGCGCTGATGCCTCGGCGGTGCTCCAGCGTGTCTACAACCGCGGCCTCGCCGACCGTGACGCTGTCGCCTCCCGGGCACGGCTCGACGTGGTCGCGAAGGCCGTGTCCATCGTCGCTCGCATTCGAGAGCGTTACGAGCACAGCTACGACACCGTGAGGCGCGCGCTCGACGAGGCCATGGACGCCATCTCCCGCCTCTCCTCTACCACCGAGACGCCGCCTGGAGGTGGGCGATGACCTGCACGTGTGGACACGCCGAGGAAGAGCACGGCCACGACGACGAGTACCCGGCGTCTACGGCGTGCTCCGAGTGCGACTGCATCGCGTTCGAGGGTGACGCGCCCACCACCGAGACCCCACAGGACGGTGGGGCGTGAGCTTCCCGAAGCTGTCCAAGGGCGTGGAGCGCGCGCTGGAGCTTTGCGGTCGTGACCGCGTGTTCCACAACGACGGCTCCCCCGCGAGCGTCGCCGTGCGATGGGAGGACCCGCCGCAGCCACGGACGGGCGGCTGGATCGTGGGGCGCGCCGAGGGCACGGCCGAGGGTCACGATGCTGCCGGGAGAAAGGCGGCCATCGAGTTCGCGAAGCGGCTGCGCACCGAGGGCGCGCGGCTCATCGACTGGGCCAACAGCATCGACCGAGCGTTGGACGGTGACACCCGTGGGTAAGCGCACGCCTATGCTGTTGCCCGAGTGGCAGTTGCCGGCCGCGGTGCAGTGCTTGATCGTAGACGAGTGGCGCCGCATGGGGGCCGGGCTCTCCTGCCCCGAGGTGTCGCCGCGCGAGACGTTCGCAACATGCATCCAGTCGGCCTACCTTGCTGGCCTGGAACGCGCCGAGGCGGTCATCCGTTCGTCGGGCGTTCGCGGGGCTCACAAGCTCGCGGCGGTGGTTCACGCCGAACAGGAGGCTCGAAACAATTACGGCGGCACCGGCAGGGTCGCGAGTGAGCCTCCAGCGGGAGGCTCGCGGTGAAGCGCGAAGACATCGGCCTCGCCGCCGTGGCCTACATGGCCGAGATGATGGACCTGCATGAGAGCGACAGGGACCAGGAACAGAACCAGCTGGCGCGTCACCTGGCGCAGTTCGGAGCCCGGTGCTTCACCGCTGGCCGTGCCGAGGGCCTCAAGGTCGGCGAACAACTAGCGGAGACGGGCATGTCCCTGAACCGCGATCAGAAAGACGACGTGGAGTGGGGCTACTTCCGCGCCTGCAAGGTTATACGGGACGCCATCCAGCGCGAGCGTACAGGAGAGGGCAAATGACGAAGGAAGAGGCACGGGAATACCTGCGCAACACGCTGGCCGGCGCCGCGCCAACCTGGCACGCGGCGGAGGCGGTGCGCG
>Ga0105239_10001163_pt1 | contig 36156 bp, 39 predicted proteins | sample KBSC44metaG_FD_92761 | JGI IMG/M metagenome (GOLD analysis project Ga0105239, IMG submission 92761) | Corn rhizosphere microbial communities from Kellogg Biological Station, Michigan, USA - KBS C4-4 metaG | ecosystem: Host-associated > Plants > Roots > Rhizosphere > Soil | place: Michigan, USA... | reverse complement strand
CGTCGCGGGCGCGACCACCACCGTTTCACCGGGCTTGACGTCGACGCACAGCGGGCCCATGCCGCCGTAGGGGACCAGCATCTTGTTGATGTACAGCAGGTCCTCCATCAGGTACCCAAGGCCCCCTTGGTCCAGGGGTGCGAGCAACTTGGGCTCGTCTAGCCGATAGCAGTTCTCCAGCGGGAACCGCACGTATTCGGCGTACGCCCCGTCGCGGAACCCGCCGTCCGCCATCAGCTTCTTGCTGCCCGCCGTGAAGCCCTCGGTGATTGCGCTGAGGTAGATGTCGCCTTTCCCGTCGCGCGAGCGGATGGTCACGTCCAGCAGGCACAGGTCCCCGATCTGGAGCCGTGTTGCGTCGGCGCTGAGGGCAACGATGCGCCCGATCGCGCCGGAGCCCGTGGTTAGCGGGACAGGGTAGGGATATGCGCGGTTGCCGTTGTAGATGTCCTTCATGTAGCTGAGGATGCCTGCGCATTCGACACGGAGAACCACTGAGCCGGGGAGGACGGCGGGGACGGGCACTCTTTGCACGGCTAACGGCGAGAAGCGCGCATCTTGCCGGAGAGCGCGATGGGTGCTGGGGAGCGAGGGCTGTGCCATCGTTGGAAATGTGAGCACCGGCGGTTGATTACCAGAGTGAAATTGGTCGAGGAATCGATTTGCTTCAGCAGCTTGAGCTTGAGCTGGGAGTCGAAAGTGGGCGAGATAGGGGTCCTCAAGTGCCCTTTTATGTCTTGAATGCAGTGTCGCCCGTTCCACCTATTCGTCTATCAAAAATGCGCAGGATGTCCCTTAACTCCAGGGCTCCAAACTCCAAAATCCCAGAGCGACCTACCTTTGACACATCATGCTAAGACCATCTACAGGCTACACTCACTCATTTTGCCGAGGTTCGAAAACCTGGCACTCATACACTGACTTGTGGAGGGCAGCACGATGCTACGACAGGACGGACATAGTGCTCGCGTTTAAGCGTTGCTCAGCATTATCTCCAGGAGGACCCTGACAGCACAAAGCGGGCGGAGAAAGCGTTTTCAAATGCGCAAAACAGCTTAGTTGTCGCAAGCCGCGTTTTCGACGCACTTGGTTGCCCTTAACTGAGGCCATGATGTTGATAGAGGCTGATCTAAACCGAATCCGAAGGAAAGGGTTTAGCGTGCTTTTCGGCTAACTTACCTTCTGGGTGGGTGATACTCGCTTATGGACTCACGTGACTGGAAATAGGCAGATTACTTGGCGAGACACCCGACAGTCACAACAGCCGAGTCCAACAACTAAATTAGATCGTGCCGGAATCAACAAGCTACATTTGGCGACGCATGTGGTGCTCAGTAGCAAGCTAATAATTCGCAATACATCGTAGATGAGCGAGAGAAGCTGGTACACTATATGCATCGTGGTTAATTACTCCGGAGTTCCGAAGCCCATCCGACTTTGGCTTCCACGTGATTACGCGTTTCGGCGGGGTTGATAAGTTCGAGGGGCTGTCTGACGTGTCGTTGGCGGATTCGCGAAGTCACGAGACATTAACGTTCGCGTCGGTACTCAGTAGGATTTCTCCCTGCCTATATCCGAGTCAATAGTGAAGCCAAAATCACACAGATTGTCGGCCGCCATTTCTCAGCTAGCATGGCATCATCTAATCGAGAACTTAAGCTATTTTCCAATGCACAAGTGGTCCAGGCGTGGATGAGCAACAGTTTCTATCCTCCACAATCGCCCGTCCCTACTCTACGAAGCAACAAGAGAAAGCGCGGCGTGCTCCAACCTCTCCATCCAAATATGGCCTCCAAAGACTCCTATCTACCTCCATCGACGCCAAACTTAAAGGGGGCGGCTAAGAAGAAGAGCAAACATGAAAAACACTCCGACATTGCTGAGATAGGCGCTGAGACCGGTGAAGAGGAAAAGACACCTCAGCCGCGACGGACTCGAGGTTCCAGATCGAGTGCACGCACGCAGAAAGACGCTCCCGGAATTCCACACGATGTTATGAATGAGCAGTACAATCAGACCTCACTAGTGTTGGGAACAGAACACCTCAGCCGTCACTACAATCAGCATACGTTTCTGCCTTGGAGAAAAAGATCACTCTCACATCGACACCTAAATCCCACTCACTTTCCTCGGCCAGTGGTTCGAATGCAAGGTCACGCAGCGCGGTCAAGTCGATGGCAGACCTATATCTTTCAGACAAACCGATTCGCGATGTATCTGCTTGATGCTTGAAGTGTGTGCAAGTACATACCAGTCTCCCCATTATCCTAGAGACGCCAAATTTAGCCCGTTCTTTGATAGAATGGTCCTTACTCAAGTAACGCAATCTGCGTATAGCACGGAGATCGTTGTTTTCCGTCCTCTTTCTGGAGTATTAAATGTGCCCCTCCCAAATGTTGACACCTGATTCTTCGGCAACAACAGCGCGGAGCACCTCTAGGAGCAGAGGAGATCCCATCGAGGCTAATAGTGAATTGGCTACTTAGTATGACTGAGCCAAAGGCCTAAGGTGTGCCCCAAATAGCGTGAGCACGGCCCTGAAGTCTTGCATTGGTTCCCACAATTTCGCCTCCAGGGTTCCTCAGTTTTGGCGTTTGATATAATTACTCGGAACCTCCAAGTTCGGGCAGGGTTTACCACGTGTGGTAATTAGCATTTCCTCTGTGACGGAAAACGGGCGTAAAGAAGGACTTGCCTCCTTCTCCTTAATAGGCCGCGGGTCGGTCAGACTATATAGGCTACAAAATAGACTATCGGCTAGCGCTGTACTATTACGTCAAAGGCCCTTGGCGCCGAGACCTTATCGACGTCTTTACAAGTCTTGGGTGCCACAGAGACGGCCCCCAAACTGCCCGTAATCACACCTCTGATAACGCGGCAATGCGCCGCTAGACCATATTCGGCAGTCAAGTAGACGCCAGATACGCTAACTATAAATGGCTTAAACAAATCATTCTATCAGACCATGCGGAGAAGCACAGCAGTCCTCCACACTTTGTCCTTTTCCAGTCATACCCTGTTGACATTCCACCAACAACTCACGAGCTGCTCGACAGACTGTGAGAGCAGGAATATATACTCAAATGTCCAGCTAGAGTGGCTCGGCATATCCCTCCACATGACTGCCTCCTAACATCATGTGGAACCGTGCAATACAGCGGCGTCATCTCCCCGCCATAACGCGGAGGTGGGTATCCTCAGATGTGGCCCAGCGATCATTCCCTCCAGGTGAATGGTCTCACCCGCCTTCAAATGCTTCGATTTCAGACGAAGAAATATATCGGTTGGCGGCAAAACCTCGCCAACCCTTGACGCTAGCTGATCTTGTCAAGTACGTCTTCTGCTCCCCCCGTGCACTCAAGAACCTGGGAATCTGAGAGCTCCATGTTAACAATTCACCCGATAGACATGGCAAACCACCGCTTCCAGACGAAGCCCTTCTCTCCTCGGCCAACTTTACCCTCTCTCGTCTTCCCGCTCGCTTGGCACACCGTATTCAAGCTCTTCGCAATCTTCCCTTTATCATTGTTGCAAATCCCAACGTTTCGAGGATCTACAATAACTACCTGCACTCGTTATCTTCCCTCGAATCCTTCTACAAGAGGTCCATTACCACCATAGAAGATGAGATAAGGTTCACTGAAGTCATGGCCGACTTGGTGCGCACCCACTCTAATACCATTCCAACCCTCGCTCAAGGCTTCCTCCAATGCAGAAAATACATAGATTCGGCAGAGGTCACAAAGTTCCTGGACCAACATCTACGTGCACGCATTGGTACGCGTCTAGTCGCCGAACAGCATCTGGCTCTGCATATGGCCAGTACAGGCGATGCTGCTCAGCAGCCTCCAGACCCAAACCATGTGGGCGTGATTGACCTTGCTCTTCAACCAGCAAGCATCGTTCGGCAATGTGAGTCATTCGTCGCAGAGGTGTGCGAGTTGAAATATGGTATCCGACCATCTCTGGTCATCAACGGTGAAGTTGATGCCGAGTTCGCACACATTCCTATGCACATCGAGTATATCATCACCGAACTCCTGAAGAATGCTTTCCGCGCTACCATCGAGTCCGGCAATGAAACACATCCCATCGAAGTCACGATCGCCTCAGCGCCCGATGTCACAACCACGAAGTTGGACGCACTCAAGAAACTCTCTGTTACGGAAAACACGAACCATGACTTTTCCCAAGACGGGCTTGAGGAGTACTGTTTCGGCGATGGTGGCGATATGCCTCCCCTGAAGACCGCCGCTCCGTGCATTACCCTCCGTATTCGTGATAGAGGAGGTGGTATCTCGCCAGAGGCCCTACCTAACATCTGGAGTTATAGCTTCACAACATTCAACAAAGAAGAGGCTGAGATGGCTGCCAACGGTGGCAATGGGAACTCCGAGGGCTTGAATGCGATCGCAGCAAGTGGTAGCAATCAAAGCACCATTGCTGGCCTGGGCTATGGATTACCTCTCAGCCGTGCTTATGCCGAATACTTCGGCGGGGGCATTTCCTTGCAAAGTATGTACGGCTGGGGCACCGATGTCTACCTTACTTTGCAAGGAATTGGGAAAATGGATGACTTGAAGAAACGTCCAAGTGCCTTTCAAGAGTTCGAAATTGAGCACAAACAAGAGCAAAGGAGAATGAAGAACTGAAACCGCACGCCCCTGGATGGAAGGCAGTCTTTGCCGACCTTATTCATCTACCTATGTGAAACCAGCATGAAGCTTACCACTCACTCGAGCCGCTAGCCGCTCCTGCATCACCACCCCGTACATCTCTGTCGCCCATCAACATGCGATCTTCCTTGTAACCTTGGGATCGACGATCTCTTCGATATTATATGGCTGTGCAGTCCTTATCGGGTTCATGAGCCGGATATAATCGTCCTCGAGCTCTTTATACCATCGCTTGCATGCCTCTTCGCCCTCTTTCTCCTATATCGTCTTCGATTCATGGCGGTGGCCCACCTCAATACTGCCATCCAGCGGAAGCGACCCCCAATTACCTGAGGGCCAGGCTAGACGCATGATGGGGTCTCGGCTGTCGAGCATCACTCCGCCAGCCTCACCATAGTCGCATCTAGTGATCTCGGAGAATATGGGAGTCGTAGCGGAATGGTACGCTTTCGCCAGCTCGACACCCCACATTTCATGGTCGTGGTCCGTTCGGCCACCGTGCCGATTGCATAGCCAACTAGGAAGGTGAGGGATTGAGCTAGCGTGTCAGTAGTAACGGCCGGAAACCCAACAAGACGCAGGAAGAGTCACTGAGAGAGTGAATTACTTACAGACGTCAAACTGCAAAATGTGCAGGTTGAACGCAGCACAGAATTTGATCATTTTCATCAACTTCTGGCTACCCAAAGCATCCAGTGCACCGCTGTTAAGTTCACAATTGAGACTCAAGACTCTCACGTGACGACCACCGAGCCTCGCAAGCCTAGGGATATGTTCTGAGTGAAAATTGTGGATGGGATGGGTGGGTGTGCTCGTGGGGCTGGTGTTTCGATCTTCTGGTCCTTGTTAAGAGAGTTTCACCCACCACCATTAGCTGCATGCGGCTTGCGCTTCTGTGCTGAGATCACTTTTGCGGGGCTTCTCTTTCGTCTGCGGCTACAGCACGACTCATTTGGATCCGAGTCGGTTGTGGTGTAAAATGTAGTCGTAGCTCAAGAAAACCTTCCTGCTGAGCACTTATGCTCACCACCTAACACGAACAAGCTAAGAACAGAGTTCCACCACGATCCGCCCAACTATAATAGCTCACTGCTTCAAACGACTGTATCCGGCGGTTGAATGCGATGCAGGGTCCATATGTATGATACGCGCGCAAACCAGTGACATGGCTTTGTATGCTAGACTTCCACAATGGTGGTGCATAGGAGACGGGCGTCAGAGTACCTCGTGCTCCCTAGTCAGCGGCGCTTAAAGAGCGAATGGCCTATCTTAACCCGAGCAATTCGAAAGCACTCTTCTTACTTTGAAATGCTGCATACCAACCACTCTTTGAAACGAGTAATCGTAAGAAAGGACAGGAAAGTTACCTCTCGCGTTACCTACCCCTCGCTGTACGTAGCTTCCATATATATATATATATATATATTAAATACGCCGAACTGACTAGCATCGAGTATCACATTCATTCAGGAAAGAGTGCATATCCGCTTTAATCGGGCACATGGAGGAGCACGAGGGAGCACGAGAGAGCGTCAAGGACACACAGCTGGGGGACGCTGTTTGGTTCCCTAAAGCCAGCATTAGTCTCCCTTTGCTATCAAGCTACACCCCATCTAAAACGCTGCTACCTAAAGCTAAGTAGCCACAGGGATAAAACCCGAAGTAAACTGACCATCTTCAAGAGCCTAGAAGTACAGCCTGCGGTCTATCTAAGTATTACACCCTAGGAGCGCCGAAATAAATAGTTCAGGGGCCCAAATGAGCATTTAGTTAGAACCCACGCATGACCTCAGAACCCGAATAACCTCTTGATAAATTCTACAGAGGTTCGTTATATAATGGTATAGGAAACAGCTTAACAAGGCTCCTGTTTAACATATTAAGGGTCTAACGGATGCCCTGTGATCGATTGCGAAGACCACATTCTACCGAACGCATGATCTGCAAGTTCAACTTTACAGTTGCATTTCAGCCTGATTGAGTCATGTTCAATATATTTCTCCTCTCTCATCTTCAGCTGCTCGATCGAAAATCTCATGTAACTGTACAGGGGAGCCTCAAATCGGTGATCTTAGCTCCTAATTCGCAACAGCTCCCCGTGCCTGCTCTCAAGGCTGGCCTTGTCTAATAGATAACAGCCGTGTATAGACCTAATCCTGTTACAAACTTGTCTCAAAGTGAATCGTTTCGTGCATTTTCTTGTCCAGAGCACTCGCTGTTTCAGTGCTCAATGGCTGAAATGGTAGTCTGGGAACTCCGCCATAGCCATAAGTGGTCTGGAGAAAATGCTTAGTACCAGCAATCCCCGCAGCAGTGTGTGGCCAGTCTCCTGCTGCTAACACGTTCTGCAATTCCATTGCCTGTTCGATCTCTCTGGATTTGAAGAGCTGACAGAGCTTCACACATGCTTTGGGCATTGCGTTCGCTCCTCCCGCAATGAACCCTGATCCTCCCCCTACGAGAGCCATCAGCACAAAGTCGGCGAGCCCCCCGTAGCATACATAAATATCCCGAGTTGTTGGCATGGATTGTAAGACCATTCATCGCACTGGCTACGCGGGCCAGTTTCCCCGTGTCTCCATAAGTAAATTTCGTACCGACAATGTTTGGATGATGTGAAATGCTGATGATCAGGTCTGAGTCCATCTCAATACCCGCCACCACTGCCGGAAAACTGTACACCAACCGAGGCAGGGGTGAGCCATCAGCAACGCGTTTGTAGAAGTCGGCAATGACTCCGTTATTCATGGCGCCTCGAAAATAGCCGGGCGGCAGGGCTAGGGCGTAGTCCGCCCCTGCTTTCGCTGCATCCTGACACAGCTCCAAAGTACCACGTACGGATTGCCCCGATGCGCCCATGATTATGGGAATTTGTTTAAATCCAGCGTCGTCCAGCGCTGTGCGGGTAGTCTCTATGACCGATATGCGCTCTTCCCAATTCAGGTGGGGAGCTTCTCCATTGGATCCCATCGTCACCAGTCCACTAATACCAGTCTTTGCCAGCACAGTCACATGCGCCTGGATAGCAGGAGAGTACACATGTAGTTGGCAGGCCAGCCCTAATCGCAGCCGGTAGCACCAAGGCCGGGATGGTAGACCCCAATCTGTTCGAGAGGACGGTCATATAGATGGTGGTAGCGATTGATCCCCTGAGTGTTCTGACCGATGTTGCAAATCCCAATGCAGTGCCGATGCCGCTCTGGTCTTGTATGGCGATTCTAGACATGGTAACTGCGATGCCCTCGATCATACCGAGCGCAAAACCTCCAATCACCATAAGCGAAACTGTAAGACTCTGATTGTCTAGACTGACAACAGCGACAGCGCCAGTAAAAGCAGTGCGAATTATCATCAATGCCAGATGAAGATCCGGAGTCTAATAATGTACGAGGCGATATTGAAGTCCTCCAATAATTCCTCCCAGGCCGACGACACATGATGCGGTACAGACTTTCCGTCCGAAAAGCTCAATGGAGCTCGACCATACCACCGTGACCATAGCTGGCCATAAGATGCTAGTGCCATGTTTATAGGAGAGACGCTTGTCAGGCTGATAACTAGTTATCTCTCATTCTAGCGGACAGTACTAGTCTATAATGTACTCCTATAATATAGTGCCGCTTTATCTATATTTAATTGACCTATTATACCGTGTAGATAAATTCGGGATTCTCTTGATCAGTTAGGTCTAGCCATCTACATCCTTAAGGTTAGCCTCGCCTTGTTTCCGAACCTTAGAATAAGCCACTTACTCAGAATGTTCCACCTTCACATATAATGCTTCAGCTCTAATCGCGGCTTTTCTCTTGTTCATATATATGCAATACCACCAGATGAATACGACGTCAACTGCGCAGAGTGCGTAGCAGACTAATATCGTGATTATGGCCGGAACGTATCGAGGTGCCTGTGATGGACGGAAAGTTTGTGGTCCTAATAGTGTCAGCGCGCTTCTTTGGACACTAAAAGAGCTTTGGGAGGAGAGTATACCAATAATATTTCCAACACAGTAGAAAATCAAGTATAGTCCTGCCGCGGTCGTTTTTTTGGTATATCCGGCTATGTTAGACGAGATCAGACTCAGGAGGGCCACAAATGGAGCTGGGCCCGCCAGAGTCAAAGAGTACCCCACAAGCTTCCCAACTTTAGCGTCATCTGGAAGGGCGACGAGGAGGATGACACCAATAATTGCTATGCTCAATCCGACAAGAGATACTAGCAAACGTTTCTGGTACCTGTCGCCAAACCAGCCGCAGAAAAGTAATGTGACCACTTCAACTGCACCTGCAGGCGTCCCAAGCAGGAGCGCCTTGGTTGGAGTATATCCAAACGAGACGATGAGCTGAGAGAAGAAGTTGGTAATTCCACCATTGGGTATGTTCGAGGCAATAGCATAGAAGACAAATGCCCACACCTGAGGATCTTTGAAGGCCTCGATAAATTGATATCTTTTGAAATGCTTGTTACCGATGCCCTGCTGGTTATCTCGGACGCGCGCCACTGCAAGAATACGGTCGCTCTCGTTTAGCCATCGTGCTTTAAGTTGACTGTCTGGAACCAAGACGAGGAAGAGGACCCCCACCACGACAGTTAGGCCGCCCGTGAAGATAAATAGGATCTTCCAGGGAGCAAGGCTAGAATTATCCTTCTGCGTGACTGCAATGCCGTAAGCCACAAGCCCACCGAATATCTGAGCGAAGCCGTTGAAGCTGAACCAAATACCGGTCCGGGATCCCTGCTCAGACTTCCTGTACCACTGAGAAGTGATCAGAGCGAAACCAGGGGTCACGGCAGCTTCAAATGCTCCTAAGAGGACTCGGATGACTGCAGCTCCTTTGAAATCGTGAACCACGGCAAAGAGTGCGAGAATCATTCCCCACAGGATAACACAAGCCCCAGAGTATTTGGCGATCGGTAGCCTTTGGAGCAGACGCACTGTTGGCCATTCCCATGCCTTAAGCAGAGTGTTGGTCAAAAGGTTAAATGCGATCGTGGCCAACCACATACCAGGTATCCAAAGTAAAAGAGTGATGCCAGCCACTGATACTTGTCACCTTTAAGGTTGATATCTTTCTTGAGGCCCATAACACTTGCATATGATAAGGTAGTCTTGTCGAGGAAGTTCCTAAATTTCATCTTGATTAGTTCACGGTTTTTGCCTTTAGTTGCTCAAGAGGGTGCTTACAATCCATAGACGACACATAAGATCGGGAGGATGCGTCGGTCAATCTTCCGAAGTATTCGCTTGTTAGTTGCTTCGTCGACTTCGATCGACTCGTGGCCCGCAAAAGCGGCCAGGGCTTCGTCGGCGTCACCCAGTCCAATCGTCTTGACATTGCCGACAGACAAGCGCTCGGCGGCCTCGACAGCGTTGGGTTCTGCCTTTTCCTCTTTCATGATTTTGTTGTCTGCCATCTTGGGTCTTGATATATTCTGGAAATAGAAGATGGATCAAGGACTCGTATCTCCGGCTAGGTGCTTGATCGCATGCTTTAAGTAGCTCGAAAACTGGTGCCAGGGATACCTTCGGGGCTACGATAGCCCCGTTTCGAGGCCTCGGGAAAGAGCACTGGTCGGGAAATCTGATTGCGATCGGAAAAGAGAATAGCTCCATTGATTCCCGACCCTCCTGAACAAACTTTAACGAGACTTCGATCTATCACCATTAACGAAGACAATTCACCTTTTCAACATACGCGTTATGATATCTACTTTTGGAGCTGAAATATCGGGAAAGCACATTTGAACCATTGCCTTGCTTGGCAGGTGCTGACAAGAGCAACATATCCAATGCGAACCTCGGTGTCTTGCGCTCAGTGCAGGTGTGTCTTCCCTGTTCAACATGTGATCTTTGCCGAATTCTGACCTTCCCCAGAAATGCAAAGGTGAAATGCGTGCACGAAGGGTCTCCACCTTGTCGAGGCTGCTCCAAATCCGGCCGATCAGGGTGCCAATTGACCTCCACACGCACCACAGCGGGAAAGCAGTCTTCAATTACCAGGAGCCAGAGTCGGAATTCTCGTCGTAGTTCGACGAAACTTCCATCCCCTCCGAGGAGACAAACGGACGGTATTACAACCTCTCCCAGAAACACCACCGAGACAAGTCTTCAGAGTCTCGAGAATCACATTCGGCAACTCTCCCCCACACTAGTCCTGCGAGCTTGCACGTTATTCAAGCAGAAATACCCAGGTAGTGATTTCGTCCATCTCCCATCTATGTATACAACCGTGTTAGCCGAGAATTGGACGATAGACCTTCTGTTTACAGCTTGTCTTTTGGCGCTATGCGCCCCCTTCCTGCCAGAGGATGGTCTATCACTAAGTGAAGAATACGCTGCTTATGTTCATCAAAAACTCTCAGATACATTATTCGAATCTCCAAGTATACAGACCATTCAATGCCTCCTGATGATATCGGTATACAATTTCGGGGTGGGGCGTGGGTATAAAGCCTGGATGTACATTGGATTAGCAACAAGGATGATTGAAACCCTTCAATCGAGTACCTCAGACTTTGATTTTGACACCAATAGCAGCAATAACATTAAAAAAATGCAGCTAAATCGTTTGTTCTGGTCTTGCACTGTCCAGGATCGGCTAATTGGCGCTGGATCCGGACACCGAAGCAGCTCTCCATTATCAGCAATTGATTTGTGCCTTCCTGCGAGCAATTATGATTATTCCTTCAACCGGAAGCCGCAGGGAACTTGGACTATCAAAGAACTCTACGATGCAGGTTACGGAGATGATGGTGTTCGCCTTTCCATTGACCACTCGTCGAGCCTCATCGTCTGCGGGCACGACAATTTGATTAGAGTTATGAGCTTCGTACGCCACAGGAAGATCAACTGGATGAGTTCTTCATCAGAGCACATCATGCCTTGGATGCCGGAATCCCCTTGGTTTGCCCTCAACCGAGATCTTCAGGCATGGCGAAATTTTCATGAATCTAGCGTACAGTATCCTGAAACAAGCGTCTACGCTCATATACAATTTGGAACCAGTGAAACCTTTGCCTATATCAACCTTATTTACTATCTGAGGTATGTTCTCATGGCCTAGTGCTGGGGCCCCGTTGTTTCACAGAATATTTTATGATGCTCATTCAGATGACAGCCTCTTGCTCCTCCATCGGCAACACATCCCTTTCTTCTCAGAGATGAAACGTGCGCCTGTAGATCTCTCTGAACAGGTTCCCACTCAAAGCCACAGCGCATGGTGGTCCGAAAGCGCGAAGCAGCTCTCATGGGCTGCGGGAAATATCACTGACATTGTGAGCAGTCTAGAAAGATCTGGTAAGCCGTTGGGGAGTCCATTCACCGGATTTTGCTGCTTTTCGGCTTGCATGATAAACTTGTATCTCGCTACATTTCCACTGGAAATTGGTGATCACAGACCTCGAGCAAGGAAACTTGTAGAGTCCAATTTCCGGTTTCTGGACGAATTCAGACGCAATTGGTCTATTGGAAAACCATGGGTAAGACATCTTTGTCATTCCTGACTTTTTCGTCCTGCGGGTCGAGCTAATAGCCAGTGGTAGTGGTCAACAATTCATGAGACTCAATCGCTGTATAATGCCGCCAGAAACGAGGGTGCTTTACCTGCAGAGAGAGGACAAGAACATTACGCTAATATCGCCGCTTCTCCTGGTGACTATGGGAATATTAGGCAGCCCGAAACGGATGTGAATTCATCAGAGCGCGGCCGTAGTGCTAAATCTGGAGAGTTGAACCTTCACAGTGGTACACTCGGCCAGACAAGATATAACACACCATCTCAATCGCTCCGGCCCTCGATTTTCAATGATGAAGCAATCTATTTCGATGTTGACGGGTCTTCAAGCAACGCAAATGAATGGAGTTCTCTCTGGCATCAGTGGGAAAATGACTGTATTAACTTCTATGAAGGCAATTTGTGAACAAAGTTGACTACCACATTCATTAATACCACCACCCGTATCATCAAGGTCGACCCGGCGACCTATTCCGGGGCTACATCAAGCCGATGCTGAGATTAAGTCCAACACAAAATATGGAAACGAAGCAGTAGTCAGACCATGTCTGTACATGATAAAATCTCTAAATACCAAAGGGCTAGGATTGCAGAGCAGGGTCTTTCAGCAAGCATTTCGCCACCTCTGAGGAAGGCCGACCGCACACATTTACTACTTCTCAGTCTGAGACCACTTGAATGCCTACACCAGGGCGTTCTGCAGGTTTAAACGTTGTCGACGCACCTTTCAACCTCCCCATACTCGTTTGCAATGGATTTAATGAACAGAAATGAAATCAGATGACTAGTTGAACGAACACACGAAGAGATGCACCGCCGCTCTGTTCCATCGCTAGCACCGAAACATGCTTATACCACCTCTCATCTAGAATTCGCACAATTCTAATCAATCCACCACCACCAACCGAACATATGATTGTATCAGGCTTAGTGTTTCCCATTACGGCTTCGATTTGTCGACCAATTTCATCAATTAGCGAGACGCTCTCATTTGTATCTTTGAACAATACTTCTTCCCGGAGATGACGATCTGCTTCAGCCAACGAAATGCCAACTTGAATGAACTCTACACCAGGAGCTTGCACAGTTGAAACTATGCCTTTTTATTGTGCTCAGATGGACCACCACGGTCACCAGACAGCCAAAGTCTCGCGGGGCAACCACATAAGACACTTGTGCATTACCTCCGTATGTTAAGTAAAGTGTATCGAACTGCGTGTATTCGTTCTTTCTGGCAGCCCTGAGCATCAAATTACCAATGCAACTCAGTCAATGTTACTTTTTAGACCTGATCCTTTTGTCTGATTGATCTGCCTTACTGGGATTTGAAACTTCCAGATCGTTGCACGAGTTCGAGCTTCAGAAGCACTCTGCTGGTTCTGGTGTCGGCTACTTACTCGATTAAAAGCCAAGAGAGACGGTTCACTGTTTACCAGCTGGCTGCAGTGGAAAGACTCTGCGAGTTGATGAGCGGCATACCGACCTGGAGTGTATGTTTATATGTCTGCTGTGAACTTGAGGTTGTTGATTGATGAGCAAGCAGTGATTGTGTTTTCGCTCCATTAGCTGTCCAAGAGCCGATGGACATGTGTGTTCAGGGCGCAAACCTGGCCCTTTGAATAGAGAACAACTACTGGACGAGAATTTAAACGCTGTAACTGTTTCCGGAGACTGTCACGGAGGATCTCAGGAAAGGGAGAAAGGAAGGAAGGGAGCTCTGCTTCAATGGCTATAGTGTATGGATCATCATCTTAGTGCTCTGATGGGCCGTCTCTGTCTGTGTATGCATGCGGATGAAAGGAAGTAGGCTTGGGAACAGATTAGAGAACCCACCCTTCTGTACCAAGGCTCGCGTGACAGAAATTCTGTCCTTTCCCGAATTTCTGGCAAGCCGTTTCCATGATTTCGGGAATGAGCATAATTATAATTTCGGAAATAAAAGGCCTCGCTGGGAGTAACTCTTCGACAAACTCACTCGGCTAAGACAAAGTTTCCATGGGCGATTCCGAACCCTATATGCGTGAGCAGTTGAAACCGAAGCTAAAACTACGAATCTTTCTTCTACTACAGATCTATCCCGAAGGTGCCAATTTCTATTTGAAGAGGATACTATCCCGTACGTGACTTAGACAGACTTATTGACGTGTGCACCGTACATTGCAATGTCGAGCGGATTGGAAATTCTTGGCCTTAGCCAGGAAGAGTCAAAATTCTTTGAGTCGCTGTATAAAGAGTTGCATCAGAACCCTGGCCTTTCACATCAAGAGAGTTTCGCGGCAGATATCGCCGAGAAATTGCTGGTCGAGTATGGGTATTCCGTGACCAGCAAGATTGCAGGGTATGGCATGGTCGGGGTTATCAAGAAGGGACCTGGAAAAACAATCCTGTTAAGGGCGGACATGGATGGATTGCCGGTGGGAGAGCTGACTGGTCTACCTTATGCTTCGCAACAGCGGCAAATCGACAGTGATGGGATCGAGAAGCCTGTCATGCATGCTTGTGGTCATGACATGCATGTAGGTACGTGCAGTCATCCTGCATTGGTTTCCTGTGCTAAGATACTCCCCGACAGCATGTTTGCTCGGAGCGGCCAAGCTTTTGAGCCAAACCGTTACTTCGTGGAGCGGGACATTGGTTGTGCTATTCCAACCTAGTGAAGAACGGGGAGTGGGCGCAAGAGAAATGGTAGAGGCTGGGCTTTATGATCCTGCCCGAATTGCATGCCCTATCCCAGATGTGGTTCTCGGACAACATGTGATGCCATTTCGTGCTGGGATGGTCGGTACACGAAAAGGGGCAATGGCCGATTCCGCAGATGGCTTTGCCATCACTGTCTTTGGCCGAGGCGGCCATGCTAGTCAGCCGCACACAACTATTGATCCCGTCGTCCTGGCCTCACACATTGTCGTGAGACTGCAGACCATTGTCAGTCGCGAAGCTCCGCCGTCACATAATGTTGTCTTGACAGTTGGGGCGATTGAGGCTGGCATGACGGAGAATATTATCGCGGATTATGCCGTCATTAAAATGACAATCCGCAGCAACAATGCTGAAACTCGCGAAAAAGTCATTAAAGCAATGAAAAGAATCGTGCGGGCAGAATGTGTTGCCTCTGACAGTCCCAAAGAGCCTATTATCCAAGAGACAACAATGGTGCCCTCCACCATCAACGATGAAGAAGTGACCGCCCGATTGGAGTTGGCTTTCAGCGAAACCTTTGGTGCAGATTACATCAAGGATGCACCTGGCCTCGGTGGTTCGGAAGACTTTGCCAATCTAGCTACAGCAATTGACAAACCCTACTGCTTTTGGACTTTCGGGGGCAGCGAGCGCGTCAAGTGGGACGAGGCTGAAAAGAAAGGAACCATTCAGGAGGACATACCAACCAACCACAGTCCGTATTTCGCGCCTGAGGTTGAGCCCACCTTGAGAAGCGGCGTGCGTGCTCTCATCAGTGCAAGCCTGGCCTTTCTCGGATCTTCGTCTTAATTATCCTTAGAGGAGACGAAATTCTCCTGTCCTTTTATTTCGTAACGGAAGTCCCATGTAACAATAAGGTCAATGGCTAAGCGCCTCTCAACCACTGTGACTAATATCTATTCTCTCTCCGGCTTTCCGGCTTCGCTGCGGTACATACCCTTTGCCAGGCGGTGGTGACAGAATGCGCAGGATTTCGAGATTGAAATATTCTTAGTTAGCACGTATGTTTGTAGCTGCAATCTCCAAGTTTTAGGCCACACTCAGATTTGGTAATGTAAATTGGAGAGTAGTGGGTGAAGATATCGTGCTGGACGGGAAGTGAATTCCTAAGGGTACCATCAGCCAAATAGCATCGGCGGCTATTCACCACAATCCTATCATATGGGGATCATCTGTGGACGAATTCGATCCAGATCGTTGGGAAAATGTATCTGGAGACATGAAAGATCCGTTTACTTTTGGGTCCTTTCACAGTGGCCCTCGCATATGCATTGGGAAATCTTTCGCGCTCCTCGAGTACAAAGTCATACTGATTCGCTTATTGCAAAATCTTGTAATCGAAGACCCAGCACAGAAGCCGCTGGAGTCCGAACGAGGGCTGTCAACCTGCGGCCAGAGGTGGAATGTATCTACGCTTGCGCCAGATAGAGAACACTGAGTAGATGGACAGTGATATCTCAGCGCAAAGCACTGAGCGGTGCTAATTGGAGCGGGACCTAAGCTTGGAACGGGACCTAAGCTCAATGATTGATGCAGAGAGTGCCTTCGTTATGATGTAGAACTTCATTTCCCCCCTTGGTAACATGCCAACTTCCTATCTATTGCTTCGTGAAGCCAAGTATTCTATAACAACACTATTATGGTACATTTTCTGGGACTTTTATGGACTCTGGTATTGCGCTCTCATCTTGTACTTCATGGTGACTCATACTGGGTTAATTCAATGGTACCAGGACTCAATAGAGGCTTGCAATATCACCCTACCATGAGCCTGATGATATCCCACTAGTATTGATCAATGTGGAAATGGAGCTTCTTGGAGACGCAGAAAATACAAACAGTACCGTATAAATCTAATTCTACGAAGTGTTGCTGTCTCTCACTGCCTGCCAAAGCTCGAGTTGTCGTATGGAGGGCGAGTCGTTCGCAAAGTCTTCTCCTGCTGCTGAAAGGAACAAGAAGAGCAAATCGTCTGACCTCCCAGTTGTGTGGGTTGTTGAGCCGCCTTCGACTCCCACCCAGTCTTTCCACGGCCAGTGCAAGCTGCGCAGGTGCTGGACGTCGAGCCTCCAGAGTGGTAAGTGATGGGCACGATTGGCATCGTGGTCTGCTACAGTTTGAGCGGCTTTGGCAGGACTCACTCGATTCCCGCGCACTTGGCTGAGCTCCAGGTAAGCCCCTGCGGCAGGGACATGATGGATCATACCTAATGGAATTTATTTAGCGGAGAAATGATGCCTTGGGATGGGCAGGCTCCTTCTATAATACCTTACCCTATATTTACCATGTACCAATAGTACCTTACACCTCCTCGCCTCGCGCTGAAAATGCCTTGGCCGTCATCACTGTGTGCCAGTGGCTTGGGGAAGGAAGCTGGCCAGCTGCAATGGCTTAATTGGCATGCAATTATAGTTAGGCGGAACACACTTGGTGCTGATGTCTCGAATACCCCTGAACCTTACCTGAAACTTTCCATTCGCCTCGCGTTGACCGTCCAGAGATAAATCAATCTAGAGAAATAGCTAGCACTCCATAGATGCTCGAACGTGCCTTTAACCTTCTCAACAAAAACTCACGCTTCGCTTGACGGTCTACCTCGGGCAGTAGCAACCATGCTCGACTATCGTTGTGGGTGAGTTGGAGATGGGCGGGACGAAGGGAACAGTTGAGGTGCAAGGGGTGGGCCATCTATTTGCAGTCTGGCACACGACCCTGCAACTGCAACTGCACTCTGATGGGCTGTGGCGCTTGGTCTCCGATCACATATCACCAACAGCCGCGCGACCTGCAAAGCAAACTGTTAGATATCCTGGGCACCGTCCTTTGTGCGGAAGCCTGCTCGAACGCCCTTGAAAGTCGAGATCAAACAAGCGCAGGGGCTTCCAGCCATGGCTCAGGCAATCATCGCGCTGACTTACTCATCACTCAAGCAAAGCAACAAGGACTTAGGTGCGGAAAGAGAGCCGGAGTGTGGTAAGGTCAGCTTGGGCGATGGATATACTTACTATATCTCGCCATGTTGAGGTGCTTTCTAGTGGGCAATCCTCGCTTGTCGCTTACCCCCTTAGGGCTAAAGGGATGCCAGCCTTGGACGTCTTCCTCCGTGATCGACAGCCTCGGTACGGAGTATTGTTCCGACTGGACGAGGAAGTAACGCCTCCCCTCAACTTGCCGAGGTTGTAGGTCTCCATGCTTTACCACTTTAGCCGACAAATCTTTTTCACCATTCTTCATGAAATCCAGGTTTACAAATAGGGCGTTGGTCTGCTGAGGGACTTCCTTGGGCATCCCAAGACAATCCAAAGCTTGAGGTAGCTTTGGAGACACAACGCTTGGAGACAAAGCGCCAGAGCCGCCTTGACGAAGAGCACGTCCAGGTACTCCGCTCTGATTCCCCATAGTCCAAGATGTCATCACTTCAGAGACCAATATCACGCATCTTGATTGCCAATCGGGGCGAAATAGCAATCCGCATCCTACAATCATGCCAGGAACTGCCAACACCGTTGACGACGGTTGCGGTCTACACCGACAATGACAGTACACACATCAGTCTGGGTCGGCCAGATCAAGCAATCAAGCTCCCCTCGCCATCCTCGTATATGGACATCGACCACCTCATCGGCCTCGTCAAGGAGCACAAGATCGATGCCGTGCATCCAGGCTATGGATTCCTCAGCGAGAGCGCCGAATTCAGTCACAGGATGTGGGCTGAAGCAAATTGTTTGGTTGTGGGACCTGGGTGGGAAGTACTGGAGAGGACAGGGGATAAGTTGAAGGCTAAGGCACTGGCGATCGAGTGTGAAGTTCCGGTCTTGAAGGCTATGACTAGGCCGACTGGGAATGTGAATGATGTTCGCACGTTTGCGGGTCAGGTCGGTTATCCATTGATGATCAAAGCTGTGGATGGGGGTGGCGGTCGGGGTATCCGGCTCGTGGAGGGCCAGGATGCCCTTGAAAATGCCGTGCAGAGGTGCATTTCCGAATCGCCGAGTAAGACTGTCTTTGCAGAACAAGCCGCTGTGGATGGCTACAAGCATATCGAAGTCCAGATTCTAGGGAATGGCAGAGGCGGCGTCAAGCATCTCTGGGAACGAGACTGCAGCGTCCAACGTCGCTTCCAGAAGATCGTCGAGGTCGCTCCTGCACCAGTACGACGGCGGAATGTCATTTCAAAAGTCATCGACTCTGCAATTCGGATGGCCAGACAGCTGAAGTATCTAGGTCTTGGGACCTGGGAATACCTTGTTAATGTGAAAACCAGGAAGTTCTTTTTCTTGGAGATCAACCCCAGACTGCAAGTCGAACACACGATCACTGAATCCATTACAGGTGTGGATATCGTGAGAGAACAACTGTTACTTGCACAAGGGCTGCAGAATCCGGAGGACTTGCGATTGGGTGAATGGTGGGAGGCCGACAAGGCACCGCCGTCCTTTTCCATTCAGCTGAGGCTCTGCGCGGAGGATCCTTCTTCAAATTTTGCACTCAGCATTGGCAAGGTCTCAGATGTTCGCTTCCCTTCCGGGAACGGAATCCGAGTTGATAGTCATTTGTCGAGGGGAGGAGTTGTGGGAACCGACTTCGACAATATGATGGCCAAGATCATCATCACCGCTTCTACTTTCGAGAGTTCAGTTGCCAAAGCGAGACGGGCACTTGCTGAAACGAAAATCGTCGGCGTGAAGACAAATGTCAATCTCCTTCGAGCCATCGTAAAGGACCAAGCTTTCGCGACAGGCGATGCGGATACCAGTTGGCTGGAGAATAGCATTGAGGCACTCATTCCTGCTGGAGAAGAAATCGGTCAATTTATTGAACAATTTGATTCGACACTGCCAGCCTTGTCCCTAAGCAACAACCAGTCTTCAGCAAATGCCGGCTCAGGAACAATGTTCCGTAAAGGGGATGCGTGGACCGTGGCACTGGAGAACAAGGACACCGCACAGTCAGAAACCAAGCCTCCACCGTCGCACTTCAGCATTGAGAGAATCATGAGGAACGAATTCCCTGAAGCGTTGGTCGCAGACGTCTCATACACCGCCCCTGGTGCGCAACCACAGTCATACAAGATGACGATCGCGAGCACCACGTCCTCAGCCGATGCTACAGCGTCGACACACCGACGCGGTGATCCGAATGACAAGACTCACGTTGTCGTACCCATCAGCGGCAAACTGGTAGAAGTCCTTGTAGATGAGGGCGACGAGATACAGGAGAATCAAGTCATTGCGTTTGTCAAGCAGATGAAGATGGAGTTAGAGATCCGCAGTCCCAGGGCCGGCACGGTCAAATGGGCCATTGAATTGGACAACGAGGACGGCGATGATGTCGCAGAAGGAGTTTTGCTTGCGGAGTTGGAAGAACAGACACAGGGCAAGAAGCCAGAGGTTAGATCTAGATTGTAGATATATCTCATCCACATGAAACCTAAGCCACTTGATCAAAGACAGCGCAGGGCACGCTTGATTTCGTAAGGGACAACGATCCTATATTGGAGGCAAACTGGAGGGGAACCAAGTCTTTGCCGTCGGGCACCGGCGGACTCGGAAAACGTGGCCAGAGCCATCCCTCAGTTCACTCCGATGGATAAATATTTGGCGACGTTCAGATAACCCCTACAGCCCGGATACATCAAAGGTGAGTGTGCTATGCGTGGGGATGCAGCCTCCGACATACCTGTTGGCAACTTATATCTTGTGTCCAAACTGCGTTAATTTCTATTCTGAACTTATTTTATTTCGGTTTCCCTTCTTCTACTTGAAATCATCTCAGGCCACCTCGAGCTTGCTACTTAAGTGCGTTTGTCTGGTGTCCTGGAACGTTACCAGTCAACATCGAACGCTCCCAACGGAACTGTTGAACTTTACCCTCACTTGCACTCGATTTAACGAATTTACACTCAGGTGCCGATGTTTCCAGATACCACCGCCCGCGAGTATCCGTTGAACTCACCCGTTTCCTGCAGAATGAGAGGTATCTCGTCCTCAATCAGAGATTCAAGCACGCCCTTTTCCTTCGGTTCCCAACCAAACTCGCGCAGCTTCTTTGCCCGAGTCCTGGAATTCGACGCGACGACCCACGCACTGGCCTTGCCGAACAGATCACCGTACAGGTCCTCGGGGATCGTTTTCGGCACGGGCGACTCGATCCGCCCGGCAGCGTGGAGGGCTTTCCCGATCGCCGCGACGGCATCGCCCCACACGATTTCTCGCCCGTTCTCACAGAAGAAGTACGGGAACTTGAGGGCTTCGTCCGCATTCGCGGCCTCGAGCCAGTGCAGGAGCGTGACATATGCCCTCGCGAGATCGACGACGTGGATCTGCGACCAGATGGAGAGCCCTTTCCCGACGTGGCCGGCGTAGCCGTGCTTGAGGGCGAAGCGCGTCAGGGTCGGCAGCTGGATGGACAGGCGGTCGTATTTGCGGTTCCTGCCGTAGATCAGCGGTGGAGTCATGATGGCCAGCTTTGCGCCGGCGGGGCCCAGTCGTTGCGCCGCGTGGATGATCGCCAGATCGATCAGACGGTGCGACGCCGTGTCCGGGAGGGCGGCGAGCTCGTCCTGCCTGTCGTCCGAGTAGACCTTGTCGCCCTTGAACTGGCCCTTCGCGTCGTCGCTGACCAGGCTGGTGCCGCTGGTGTGGATGAAGATCGTCTTCTTGTTGTCCTTGGTCCGACGCTCGACGCCATCGATGACGGCTTGCACCGACGGTAGGTGGTCAGCCGTGGCGGTGTGGATCACGATGTCACTGGCGATGGTGTGTTTGATGATGGTCTCGCTGTCTTCGAGGCTGCCCAAGACCGTTTTGGCACCGCTTTGTTCGAGTTCCTTTGCGTAGGACTCCCTTCGCACGAGCGTGGTCACGGCATACCCTTCTGCCAGGAGGAGGTCGAGAACCTCGCGCCCGATAAATCCTGGTCCAATCAGGAACACATTCTTGCCAGCCGTTGCCATGTTTTGAGCTTTGCGAGGCGTTTTGGTCGTTGAACTGAAACGCCGGGTTTGTATGACTAGTGCTGGTCGCCTACCTCTACGTTAGCAGTTCAGAAAATATGCGATATCAACCCTCGTTTATATCCTGAAGCCAGGGAAAGGATGGTCTATCACCGCACTGGCTCCATTATTAATTGTGAACCAAAGAAGTGCAAGGCACAACGAGGGTCCTGTGAAAATCTTCACAAAGATGCTGGGAGCAACGAGCCTGAATCGTCAAACCCGCGAGTTGAATTCCCCCCGGAGCTCGTGCCTTAGTAAAACCATGGCGGCAATGTCCTCGATTGGTAAGGTATCCGTGATATCCCTGCTCGCTTCTGGGGTGCTCGACGGATAACTATCCGGGCTGTTTGGGCGTCTCCTGGGGAGATGTGATTACGTAGAAAACCCCAACACATTTTGTGTGTTTTGAAAGGGGCAAGATATGGCAAAGAAGACACGTCTATAGGAATCTCCGATACTCAAAACTGTCATTTGAAACAGATTCGAGTGCTCGCACACCTCTATTCTCTATTGTGCCTATGTACTAAGCTGAAGCACTGACAATTATACTTCCTTTCCCGGTGCCGCGAACAATCCCCGCAGTTTTGGTGGATGTGCTTTCAGAGTGGTCTTTCCGACTATTCTTTTCCTTCTCTGGTCCGTCATCTCGATTTGCTACATCTCCCAGAGTCTTTCTCTGTCTCCATTGCCATTCCCACAAGACAGGGAGGAAACTCCATAGGTCAAAATCCGGCCATAAGACGTCAAGAAAAACGATTTGCGTCGTCTCGTGGCACTGCCACAGCATGAAATCTGAAAGTCGGCTGACACCGCTTGTGCGGATCAGCAGATCAATTGGTGGATCGGATGATGTGTACATATGGGATGTAAGGGTTTGAGGTGTGATCAGCTCTGGAGAGGGGTATGTCGGCTTCGAGGATGTTGGTTTCATAGACAATCCGGATGGCGGTGAAATGTCGTCCTGGTGTAACGTGGTGGATGTGGAAACACTCGAGGCATCATGCTCCGAATGCGCTTGGGAAAGGGAGGAGAGAGAAGTGGTACTTGACGATGTAGATTGAAGATCAGACGCAGATGGCTGAAGAAATGTCGGACTTGAATTGGGATAATCAGAGAGGTGCAGTGATCGAATTGTGTTGGCTATCCGCTCTTCCTTGAACGGACTCTTTCGCTCGTTGTCTGAAACCGACTCAGGTAGCGGCTGGCTGTACTCTCGAACTGTGTCACGGATAGCGGAGGTGATTTCCTCCCTGCTGGTATAAGGGAAGCAGATGTTTAAAACACAGTTCCCATTCTTAGATGTCATCTCCACCGCCCGATCAACCGCTTCTAGTACATCGGGTTTGATCAATTCTCTTTGACCCAGTATGCGAATGCATGCGCCGTAGCGGTCGAGGAGGTCCCCGTGTTGGACGAGCTGCTTCAGCTTAATCTTCGCCATCTCCATAAGTGCATCGACTTCGTATTTGGATCGTTTGAAATTCTCAATGCTGAAAGCGTAAATGGTGACATGAGTGACGCCAGCTTTGTAGCAGACCTCCAGAATCTATGTTTCATTGTCAGTCTCCGTCCTCCCCGTGAGCATATTTTGGTAGAGGGTACCTTTGCTAACGCTTCAAATCCTAAATTATGGCCCTCGATGGTCTCCATCCTGTGGTTCTTCGCGAAGCGTCGATTTCCATCCATTACGAAAGAGACATGCTTGGGGACTGGACCCTGCCGGAGGGCGCCAACAAGGAGATCACGGAGCTGGTTGAGGGCCCATTCGGCGGGAGGGGAGGACAAGGCCCATTTGCGAAATCTCGACATGGTGGTGGTGGTGGTGCCTCAATGGCTGTCTGCGGGCACGCAGTGCAAGAGTCAACGAAAGTGAGTCTGGGTCGCCGGGTTTCGGGAACGAATGGACTGGGTCTTCGAAGGTATTATAATTTGGCCATCTCAGCAACTGAATGTCAAGAAAAGAATGAATATCCACAGGCATACGCAATTGAGGCAACGGGGATACGTGGCTGGTGAGGCCGGTCCTGGTAGACAAGCTCCGCCAATATTTTAAAATCCTGAATCCTCGCTTCATATCCAGGCACCTGCCATGCCAAGGGGGTGACGTCCCAAGTACTTTTGGGGAAGGGGCCCACCCGGGAGTTTGGAGTTTAGGGGCCACCTGGGCTGCCGAGGCCTAGTGCTCCATTACTTCGGAGCATTGAGTCACTGAGCGCACTGAGTGGTGGGTGCATCGGGTTGATTTTCGAAGCCCTGGCCTGGCGTGGGTTCAGCGGCATTCCTAGGTTCTGAGTTCCTATGTTTACGTCTTCGAAGCTTCGACAACGACTAGGTTGACCACAAGCGGTCTTGGTTCCCTAGCTACGCTGAACATGAACGATGACCGCTGAACGCTGATCCACGCGTACTTTCCTCAATTTCTCCTTGCCGCGCTGGAAATGAACTGGGGGTGGGCGCAGACGACGGGTTGTCTGCATACCTAAGTGTGAGATTACATCTTGAACCTGGTGGCATTGAAACCCTCGAGCTAACTTTCTGAAAGACTGATTTCCCCCGTCCCTGATGAAGTGTCCTCTTGGGAGCAACGATATCCTTCACACAATGTCTATCGACTCTGGCAGGCAACTCGCCCAAGATTTATGGAGCCTCGATTTCATAAACAGAGGGGTTTCTGATATTGCCTTTGCCGTCGATGATTTCTCTGTCATTAAAACACCTGTTGGTGGGGAGGGGAACGCTCAAGAACTTGAGGTCGAACGCAGAATCCTCGAGCGTCTTGGTGAGCATTCTCGCACCGTGAGACTTTTGCGAGGTGATAAAAACATGATTATCCTTGAACGTCTTCTGTACCCTCTTCGCATCGCGAATCGATGAACTGCAGGATGTTGGAGTTAAGCCCTCAGTTAAGGAAGTTTTGAAATGGTCTGCCCAAGCTGCGGAAGGTATGCAGTACTTTCACTCCAAAGGGGTTTACCAAGTCGATATTGGTCTTCAAAATATTTTACTTGACTGGGATGAGAATCTCAAATATTGTGACTTCTCGGGCAGTTCACTGGACGGTCAGAAGCCCTCTTTTGGAGGTAGTCCGCATGCGCAGTACCCTTTCATCACGGCGGATTCACCTTCAGTACAGCCCGAGCTCTTCTCTCTTGGTTCAGCTATTTATGAAATTTCTACTACGTACAAAGCATACGCTGGAAAACATGAAAGAAAAATTCAAAATCTATTCGCTAAGGGAGAGTATCCGGAGACTGGTCATCTCTTACTCGGCCGCACCATATCTCATTGCTGGTCCGGTCAATATGGACACGCACGGCATGTCGCATCAGAAATCAGAAACATCCAGCGGCAGACCCTACACGGTGATCTCAATTTATCACTTCATGCCTTGATCGAGCGTAGGAAGAGTCAAATTTCTCGTACGTATAAGTGCTGCTGATACCAAACTACAATCCTTCCGCTGACAGAGCATTGCTGATGTCGAAGGGGTTGCGGACCTGCAATGTGTATGACAACTTTGCATAGATGGTAAGATGTTGAGATTAATTGCGGTCGTTGTTTTGTGATGAGCGAAATGAGCCGGATGACTGCGCCAGCCCTCTGATCTTTGGACGGCCTAATGCTCTGAGCCTGACCAATACTTGTTAGATACATAGGATGGAATGCGCGTAATGGTATCACTGTGTCACGTGGGAAGCAACTCGTAGGGAGAAGGGGGTACCGCGGCCCAGGCGGCGCCTTCCGTAATTCCAACTTTAGTGTCGCTTAGGCAAAGCGGTTCCGGTACGCTGTAGACACCAAGTCTTCACACGCCTCTCAGCGTGGACCGTGCGTTCAAGGCCTAACAGTGACAACCTCAGCTTCACGATCATGATTCATGAATCATGGTGACATTTTGACCTATGAGTCCCTGTACTTGCGCCCCCCCTGCCTATCTCCTGAACCTGCCCTCCAGCTTATTCAAGATACCTGGATGACCACTGGATGAGCCTCTGCTTGTTTTACGCGCCCAAACAAGCATTCAAGGAATCTCCGACTTGAACGCACCAAGATGTGTTTACTCCTCCCTACAGAAAAGGTCCCTCGACGCAACAGTTTTGCTCCATCGCTTCAGGCGCAGCAGCAACACTTGGCTTTCCTAAAATGCTTTTAAAGTTGAGAGAGATGCCAGGATTCGAACGTACAGACCAGTCCTCCCAGCCGGGGAACGGGAACGTGCCTTAGCCAAAGTCAAATCTCGACGTAGGTTCAGCGTGATCGAGAATGACGCACCGGGCATTGCTGACCTGTGGTGCTCGTGCTCCGAGTCCGAGAGTCTTCTGCTGGCCAGAAGATTGTTGTGAACTTTATCTCGATTCTCCTCCAGCAACCTCCCAAGACCCTGAGGGGCACTTCCAACCTTGAAGAACGACCTACCTTTTCGACGTGCACCGTCTAGCAATGTCGGTGCCCACGGGTGACGCATCAACGAGCACACTTGATGCCCAAGATACCGGACTGTTCGTTGCACCACTTGATCCAGATGTAAGTGGTAAGGTCACTCTTTTGTTCCGAGATTCGCTGACACCTTTGGAAAGTCTGATTCTACAGAAACCGATTCAGCCATAGGCGAGTCCGTGGGAGGGTCACAATACACCACATCACTGGCTTCATCCGTGCTGAACTACGTCTATGAGAATGGAAGACGCTATCACTCCTTCAATCAAGGGCGATACATCCTCCCGAATGATGAAGAGGAACAGGAGCGCTTGGACGTACTCCACCATATTTTCAAAATGATCTGTGGTGGGACTATTTTTCGGGCCCCGTTATTCACATACATCAGACCGCAACGAGTGCTCGATATGGGTTGTGGCACAGGAATTTGGGCTATCGAGTTTGCTGACGAGTGTCTAGAGGCGACGGTGATTGGAACTGACCTCAGCCCGATCCAGCCCTCTTGGCTGCCACCCAATTGCAAGTTCTATGTGGACGACATCGAAGGCGACTGGACATATCCTCCCTCAGAACATTTCGACTACATCCATGGTAGAGCATTATTCGGCAGTGTGGTTGATTGGAAAGGCCTGTTTTCACAGGCCTTCGACCATCTGAAACCTGGTGGGTTCCTTGAAATCCAAGATTGTCACGACATCAGCTCAGATGACGATGGTCTGAGACTGGTACCATACCTCGTCGAGTGGAAACAACAGCTGGTGGAAGGCGCGTCAAAGATGGGAATACTATATGAAGCGCACAGGCTGAAGGGGTATATGGAAGAGGTGGGATTTGTTGACGTACATGAAGAGAAGTGCAAGGTAGGTTGGAAGCGCAGTTTGTCTAAGCCTCACAACCTCTACTAAACCTCAGTAGATCCCGATTGGTCCTTGGGCAAAGGGACACAAAAATAAAGAACTCGGACTGCTTTTCCAGGCACACGTCACGGATTCCGTCGAACCTCATACCCTAGCTATATTTTCGCGAATCTTTGGCTACAGCGAGGAGGAGACACACGCAACTATTGCACGAGTGAAGAATGACTTGCAAAATTCCAGGGCTCATCTCTACGTGCCTTTCTTCTTCTTGTGGGGAAGGAAGCCAGACTAATGACACTTTCCTATGATACAATCAAGAGGACATATCGAATAGCTTCATCGCAGACAGCCAGTGATGATAGAATGCTCGCCATCTCTAACCGGCGAAGGCCATATTGCCATACTACAATATGGTGTTTTTCATGAGCAACAACAGCGACCCCAAGAGTGGAACCCAGCTTTCTCTGACCATCATATAAGATTCTTCAAGGATACAGGATATAAATTTTCTCAACAGTCTAATAATATGCACGCTCTGGTTCGGACAGCACATGAGCATGGATACCCACAGATTCTATACGAAACTGTTCCTGAAGATCTCTAGATATTATGAGGCTGAGATTTGGATGTTGGGCGATCGGCACTGGAATATGTCCACAAGAGTTTTCTACTTAGTTAGCACCCCCATAGTCACCAAGTACTTTTCTAGCTCAGAGTCATTAATTTAGCAAGGCTTATCAGGATTTACTGTTCAGGACCATTGCAAAAGAGTGTCCACTAGACTACCAAGGTAAACCATGCTAGCGCCACCAAGAAATAGTTTGTTTAGACACCGTCGTCGATTGCAATTGGTATTCCACCAATTCGTTCCATGGCCTTCGACTCCAACAATGAGTCACACATCGAGCGCTCCGATACCGTCGCCACGAGGAGTTTCCATCGCGTAATATATATTCAGTCCCAGACCAACTTGTCAACACATTCCACCTCACACATCATCGACCATCATGCCAGGCCCATCACCCGTCGAAGCAGCACCGCATATTCGTGCGCTCCTGAGCAAACTCCACACTCAGTCCTTGGAGCAGGAAGCGGCACTCTCCAAAAGCGGCAAGGTATTCTCGTCCAAAGTCATAGATGACCTTGAAGAACAAACTGGCAGCGGGGATCCGTGCGCCGAATTCGACAAACTGATGCTCGACAAATTCATCGCACTGGATGAGGACAAATGCCACTTTATGTATTCGCTGATCAACGCGATGGGCGCGACGAACGTGGTCGAGGCCGGGACGAGCTTTGGTGTTAGTACCATTTATTTGGCCCTTGCGATTTCCGAGACGAAAGCAGCGACGGGGAGGGGCGGGCGCGTCATTGCGACGGAGAAGGAGAAGGAGAAGGCTGCAGTTGCCCGGCAGTATTGGAAACAGTGTGGCGAAGTTGTCGAAAAGGAGATCGATCTGAGGGAAGGGGACCTCCTTGAGACCCTGAAGGTCGACCTGCCTGAGGAAATCGATCTTCTCCTGCTCGACAGTGAGTATTTATACCTTCCCCTGAATTGCACCCACGACATTCTGCCCCCACCACTACGCACACCGGCTCGCCTTTCTAACAAGAAAAATTTCCTGCTCTAGTCTGGTCAGCACTCGCCCTCCCGACGCTCAAGACTGTCCAGCCTCGCCTTCGATATGGCGCTGTCGTGCTCGCCGACAATACAATCTCAGGGGCTGAGGGGTACGCGGATCTGCTCGCTTACTTGCGAACCCCAGAAAATGGGTTCCGGAACATGACCCTCCCATTCACCAATGGCTTTGAAATGAGTGTTTATTTACCCACGAGACGCTGAGGGCGGACACCGATAAGTATGTTGTGCGTCAATAATCACTGTGCCCCAGGCAGACTCCCTCATCCAATCACTTCGTGGCTTCCCCCTCCTTCCATCCCCAGTAGGTCAGGCACCTAGGTGTCGATGGTGATGGTGGTTGGGTTTGTCCTGTCCCATAGTAGTGAAGCCTTGGCCCCCAAATTTGAGTGATCCATGCACCTTTCCGTGAAGAGGATACATACATGATCTTGAGTTTCCTGAACTTGAATATGATATATAGCATCCTTTTTATAACCGAAATTTGCCGCTAAGATGAGCATTCAATCAGCCCTCAGGGTATGTAGCCCCCCGCTGTGGACGACGTTCGAGCCGGTGTCTTCGAGCATTTCGAGATTGACCAGCACGGGTCCCATCTGATAGAGAAACGGGGGCTTAGTTTGCAAAACATCAAAAGTTGTGCCAGGGCATTCAACTTCTCGCAGAACAATCCCATGTCCACGGGAAGGCTACAATGCATATTGGTCGGTGGGTTTGCCTCGCGTCATTCGGGTAGAATACGAACTTACGGAAACAGTCCTCATGGTGGAAAACATGGCATTCTCTATTCTGAAGAGAAAAAACGCTTGTGGCGGCCCCATCAGATCAGATCCCATTCTTCAAGATCATGGGCTTTGGTATTGATGAGTAAATATCCATGCCATTTCTCTTGTTTGACATATCGCGACGTTGACTATTACCACCCCCGTCTGTCCCGAGGATCGACGGAAGGACCATTACAAACCCAAACTCTTGTTGGGGATGTGTGGAATCCTCGCTGGGTCTTACTTGGGTCCCGTCTTGTCCCCTTTCCTCCTCCAGCTCACCAACTTCCAACCAAAGGAATAAACCTTGTGGACGACGACTGTAATGTCACCTCCTCGGTCGACCTGGAGTGGATTTTTTGCCCTCCCAGGGGAAATGCTGGCTGCCCCGTACTGGATCACTAATTGGAGCATGACAATGCCATGGACGAGCGCTACGACCAGTTGAAGGAGGCGCGACAGGGATTTCTTGGAAAGTGTGGATGAGAAGGCCGAGTCTACACGGCACGAGCGTGATCTTCCGGGTTACAAAGACAATGAAAGAGTCTTGGTTGGCTAAACCAGTGTGGTTGTGGCCCTGTACCTACCTACACGGTCTTCGAATACCCGGCCTTTCATGATTCCACACTGTGACGGTAATCTCGATACGAGGATAGGGTGCCGCATCTACCCAATGAACAACGCACCTACAACACAGGACTTCTTGCAACACATTGCCCGGCTTATAGGGGTAATGTGGGCGAAAGCCATTGTCGAGGACATGTAGCTATAGTGCCCGGTTCGGAAGGGGACGATCTCTTCCTCCCGTTCCTTCCTTCTCCCAGAACGTCGCAGCCAGCTATCGACCAAGGCAAATCTCTTTACTCTTGGAGCCCAGTCAATCAAGGCTCTCAATGTGAAAGGCGTACGAATTCCCTATGGTATTTCGCTTGAGATCTATGCGGCTCACATGAATTAGACTGGCATCACCCAACCTTAATGCCAGACAGAAATTCTGCTACCTCAATCAACCCAGAAAATTATATTGACCCCGTGGTCGAGGAAGCCACCATCGCGATGAGAACAGACCCAAAGTCGCTTGCTCAACTTTCTTCTTCTGGGGATGCGGCGAGAACCAAAAGAGCCGAAAAACCAAAAGTGAATTTGGATAAGGCCATCCAGAGAGTACTATTAGAGGAAGAAACAAGGTCGGGTGAAAACCAGCACCGAAGATCAAGGCCAAGCAGGGGCAAAATGAAATATTTGATTGACGCTATGCCCGTGGAAATTCTGCTTTCTTGCGGATCACGCGGCCTGCTCGGGGTAGCAATTTCAATGCTCATTGAAAACTTCCCATAGCGTCTTATCGTAGGTGATTTTGTCTTGGACTTTCTTTTGAATGAAAGCGTTCGCGTTTTCCGTCCAGTAGGGGTAAAGCGATAGATAAAAATCGGTGCTATCCTCATCTGTCTTATGAAAACGGGGCTGAATTCGGTCGTTCAGGAAGGTGTGAAGGCCAGTCGGGCTTTGCAGAGCAAGGACATACCAGAAGGTGCTCAGTTTCCAAGTCGTATTCACAATAGATGAGCATCGAAAGTTATCGTTATAGCGACCGAGGCGTCTTTCTTCCGTTTCAAAGATCTCCATGAACTCCTCCCGGAGCTTGTTGTACTGATCAACATCAACCTCGTCCACGGCCTGATTTGTCAACCAGCGGGGAGTCCTTATGAACTCAAGTGGAAGAACCGCAGTCCATTCCAGATCAATAATACATGTGACGTTCCAATCATCGTCGACTATCATATTGTTGAAATTTAGATCAGTAAGGCTAGGAGCAAAATGGCCATGGTTGAGCTTAGGATCAAAGAATCGAGGATGTAAAGCGCGTAAGATTACCAAGGCGCACATCTGACTGACACAGTCCCCCGCGTCATTGACGGCATTGGGCTGATGTTGTAGACGACTGTCGTGACAAGACAGTAAAGCATCAACATATGCGTCGACGGTGCAGTATGTCCGGGCTCTTGGGACATTAAGAGGAATCCCGTCGTTCTCCAAATCTTGTATCTCCAGAGTGAGAGGTCGGTTCTCCAAGCGTATAAGACCCTGGTCATTAATAATGAATGAGCCAATCCGAGGGAAATGGACGCGAGTCATTGCCAGTATAATTTGTGAAAGGCTGCGAAATAAGTTATTTCTGAGTTTTTCGTTCATCCGGTCAGTCTCCCAGGTATTCGACAGTATCTTTCCTCTCGTTTCATCAATATATTCTATGAGTATATCTCCTCCTAATTCATACGATAGACTTGTTTGATGTGGGAAAAGGTCGGAGGGAATAGGACGACCGAGCCAAGACAGGCACAGACGACGAAGGGAATGTATCAACCGAATAACAAAAGGGCGACGTGTAATTGCAGTAAACTGCACAAATTCAGCAGAGACTTGGTTTCATTTCCTCCATTTACCCTTAATATAGAAGAGCACATACACATTGGCCGGTTGAGAGTGCAAACCCATAGATTTGAGGAATTGGTATACTCGGACACTCTTTCTGCATCCATGCGTAGGTGGCGGCCTCACACCGGACCTTTTCATCACCATTTCCAGGACACACTTTGTCACCAACGCGATAAGGTAGGGGGAATCGAATGAGAACACGTTGCGAGTCGGCCAAGCTACTGGAATGCATAGATTGAAGCTTCCTTGCATCCAATCTTTAGGGGCTGCGACATGGCATGTTGAAGAAGAAGGCAAGTTGAGGTGATGAGCGACTCGCTTCTTAATCAGGGTTTGGCGTTTGTATAAGAAGTTGTAGAAATCGAGCTGCGCCTTGGGATATGTAAGGTGACGAAGAGTATTCGTTTCTCTTTGTCTCGCTTCCTCCTACGTGATCTCCTCCCGTAGAAGAGGAAGTGTTGTGAGCATGACAAACGCATGACCATAGCGAGTGGAGAGAGTCCTCCCCAGTCGGAAGAACTGTTGCTGAGAAACTCCATAGAAGTTTCACGATCGTTAGCTGGTCATCTCGTAGGAGGAACCATAGAGGTCGAGGAATGTGATCAGCCTTAGGAAAGTATGCCGAATAGCGGTCAGCCTTTCAACGGATGACGTATGTCACGACCGTCAGCGAGACATGTGCAAACACCCTGAAGCAGTAGTAGCAAGAATAGGTGTTTTCTACAAAACGCCCTTCTAACTTCAAGTTCACGCAGCTAGACACGAATTGTTCTGGGTGAAATTTTGGAGCTGCCCTTTTTTGAATTGGTGGTCTCTAGACCACAGAATTAACCTTAAGAAAATGGAGCCGCAAGCGCAGCCAATCCAACGCAATCCTACCTGCTACAAGCAATAGTAATAGCCCGAAATTTTAGTCGATAAACCAGTAAACTCTTGGGCCCAGGCTAGGGTCAATGGAATGTGTATATGGGGCGCTCCGCGAGGTCCCATATATGCCTCCAGAACCGTGTTGTGTTGCCTTGTTACTCGGGCCCGTTCTCTGTGAAAATAATCAATCCTCCGTCCAACTCCATCCAACTCCGCCTTATCACTAGTTTTGTCATTTTGGTTCAGAGAGTGGAATAAGGTGTATCCCAAGGTCCTCCCAATCCAATCCAATCTGTGTTCATGAAATCCTCCTCGGTCGGGACAAAGTCTCCTTCCCAGGGGATTTGCGATGGCGCTGTGTCGTCGCCCGCGTTAGATGAGGGGACGCTTGGTTGGTCATCAGACATATTGTCCACTGCGTCGGATCCTATAGCGAGATGATCCATCGTCAAGAGTTGAGTTGCGTTCGTGCCGGAGAGGCCAGAGTCTGCTTGTCGGCCTCTTGTTGTTCTAAACATCGCGAGGGCGTCCTCATTAGGATATAGCGTTAGAGGCCGCATCAGTCCTGGCAGGTTGGGGTGCGCGACGCTCCCGACTCCGCCAACACTTTTACGCTGATATATCATGTCCAGGGCCAAATTCATAGTTTCCAAGAAGAGTTCCCGGTAAGGAAGCGTGTTCCCTCTGTCGTCCATAACAGCAGAAGTTAAAAGACCGGCGATATTGACGACCACGCAGTCGACAATGAACTTGCTTGCAGCCTGCGAGTACATCTGCCCGGAGAGTTCGCGGGCAGTTTTGACGACGTCCATACATATTTTGACGGCCACCGCACGAAGGTGAATCTCAAGTTCTGTAAAGCCCAGTCCAACATCTTTAGTCAAAAAATGTTTCAGAGGAATCAGCCGAATCAAGTTCGATATCAGATGGAGATACGTCCGCTGGAACGAAAGATACGGATGCTCTGTATCCCACGAAGTGTCCGGGTCAGAGGCTCGGTATACTCCGGGGAGTGATTCTTCCCAGGCTTCGATCTTCTGGAGGACGTATGCTGCTGCTGCCGCGTCGTCAACTGGTTCAGTAGAGTCGCCGGACACCTTGAGGGCCAGCTCATATTGTAATGCAACAGGCGTGAATGATGAAGGCAGTTCGGAAGCTTCATCAGGGTGTTCGAGGTTCATGCAGGGAGGCTTCACTGAGCACTTCCGGTGATCGATCTGGAGAGGCCGAGATAGCCAGCTTGACAAGTACCTTCAAGAAAGACACTTAATGCAACAGGCACAACATCTGAAGGGCAGACCTACCAATCCCATAAGTAAAGGACACACCATATTCTCTTCCTCATCTCGAGATGAAGCTTTGAGTATCTTGCCGCAAACGGATCCTTATTTAGACCTCCTCAAGTAAGTAAAAGATGTTATTGGTGACGGCGACTGTGGGAGTGTACCTATTGCCAGAGCTTCTCGGATTGCAGCCCCAAGTGAATCCCATGCCTCGACATACTTGGACTCAACCCCATACCAGGTCGCTGACAAGAACAGCTGTTGCACGTGGATCAAGCCGCCTCTGCCACGAGCTGCGTGTCTGCCCAACTTTACTGCAGCATCATGACAGCGGTTTGCCAGAACACTAGTGCCGTGACCGAGCTCAGACTCGACTCGAGAACGTAATTCGCCGTCGGCGAATTGGGCAGCGCATGCACAGATTCTAACTAGCAGGCACGTAAAGATTGGTGACAGTGGCTGGTCACTGACCCGGTTTCGCCACCATTCGACGTATTCTGTCACAAATTGAGGCGGATAAATGGTGTAGTGAAAGTAGTTGTTACAGTGGAAGAAATTTAGGACCAGATTATCTGCTTGTGTCAGTAAGGACTTGGAATTAGGTGCAGTAAACTACCTGTCAAGGCCTTAGAAGGCACAAGAGCAATGGCCGTCGCAATGTCTTCATCAATGTCTCCAATTTCGTCTGGAGTTGTTTCTTCCTGCCCACGATTAGCTCGCTTACGACTAGGAGGAGGCTCACTTGCATCATTTGTATTGATTGGAGTGTTATTAGGTTTCTTAGGCCGCAAAGTAGCCAAAACACGTGGGCCTTGTTGGTTCGCGCTGGGGAAGGTTAGGCGGTACTGGTAGAAATGGTGAGACTACATGGTGCAGATACTATACCTGCTTCCAATGTCTGGCCTCTCTTCAGTAATGAAGTGACACAGATCGCGGATCGGCCTCTTCTTGCAACGGTCACACGGCCACGTGTAGCTGCACTAAGGATTCTCAGCATAAGGTTCGCAGTTCAATTTGTAAGACTCTACCTTCTGCTTGCGCCGTTTACACTCGGTACAAGATATCCGATAGCTTGTTGGAGATGGATCCATGGTGGAGACTGAAGCCGTGAAAGTTTGATCAAGCTGCGGAGGGGTGGGAATGTGGGTGGTAAGCGAAGGATGGGAGGTTGCCCTGGGGTGGGTGCCCCTCGAATCGCCAAGCCTATTGCTCCAGCCCCCGAGCCCTCAAGCGCGGGGTTTTGGATCAACCTCAAGGAAAAAGGCACCCAAGGGATATATAGGATGTATAGGAGATATAGTATACGTTTGCTGTGAATCTGGTAACGCAATTTGAACCAGCCTAGCCGTGGATTAACCTTGGTGAGGATGACCAAGATTGCGCCTCGAGGAGCCCCTGGATCTATGCTCTTTCAACTGGCACTGGCACATCTTCCTCACTGGAACATCCATTGGAGTCCGGACATCCTTTGCCCGGCATGCATGATTCACACACGCGCTACATGTGGCGTTATCTGAAAGAAGATTCGCCCATGGTAGAAAGTGGTGGTTAAACACGGGCGTTAAGGACTGGGAACTGGAGCAAGTGCGTAACTTTCTCGGACCTCGTGCAGCAGACAAATATTGTAGAAGTAAAGCCTTGCTATGATTCGGCCTTCAAATGCATGGAAGCTGTCGACTTTTGAATCAGTGCTGACCTCTGAGGCCTTACTGCCATGAGCCAAGGCGGTAGGGTTGGTCATACCAGGGTCATCATTTGGGAGCGATGATGCGTCACGCTCCTTATATGCGCTCGAAACACCTTCAGACCCGACCTTAAACTGCCACTGTAGCACCCATCGAAGCAGAACCGTCAACAGGCGTTTCGGGCCCATTATCTCCGTTCCACAAGCTGTCTGTCTGTGTGTGTGTGTGTGTGTGTGTGTGTGTGTGTGTGTGTGTGTGTGTGTGTGTGTGTGTGTGTGTGTGTGTGTGTGTGTGTGTGTGT
>Ga0105239_10001162_pt1 | contig 36163 bp, 31 predicted proteins | sample KBSC44metaG_FD_92761 | JGI IMG/M metagenome (GOLD analysis project Ga0105239, IMG submission 92761) | Corn rhizosphere microbial communities from Kellogg Biological Station, Michigan, USA - KBS C4-4 metaG | ecosystem: Host-associated > Plants > Roots > Rhizosphere > Soil | place: Michigan, USA... | reverse complement strand
GAAGGAAGTCCAGGTGGTCTTGCATTTCCATTGCCATTACCACCATTATCATTGCCGTTTTCATTCGGATTGATATTATTATTATTATTATTATTATTATTATTATTATTATTATTATTATTATTCTTGTTGTTATAGAGTCAGAAACTTGAATGCCAGGCCGTTTCAGTTGGCTTGTCCTACCGAAAGCCCCGTTGATTCAGGGAAGTACTCTTGTCATCTGAGTCAATATTTGAAAGCACGAGCCAAATCAGAGTCCTAGTCACGACTCCCAACTTCACCAGTGGTCACAACTGCCCCTCTTGGCAACCCGTTGGCTCCAGAATCCACTCCAGGGACAAGGTTGGGCCAGGGTGGCCGCCCAAGCTGCAAGTTGACTTGCGGGCAGCATCTGCAGATCCTCACTAGTTGGACCTCGTACAGTTGCAGCTGCTGTTCCAGTGGGGGAGTCAGGCTTCTGGGTTAAACCCCAAGAGGTGCAGCTACAGACAGAGTCGAGGGCGCTAGCGGGTGCGGCAACCAAACCACCTCGAATTGCTAGTACGGAGCCAGTGCAGGTGCAATCCCAATAGGCATTGTGCCTTCAGTGCTCCCTATTGCTGTCAGCGCACTTCAGGGCCCCCGGGCTGCACTTGCACCTAAACTGGCACTTATTCAGTCTTCATATACACTGCAGCAGTCAGGAACGAGAGCCACCTAGACTTCCTCTTAGGGTCTGGCATTGCACTGGACTGCACTGCACAGGACTGCACTCTACTCCACCCTTCACCACCCATGATCGCTGGCTACTGCTGCTACCGCTGCTACCGCTACGACCACTACCACCACCACTGATCATCTTGCTCCTGCACCCTTTCAACTGGCAACGCAGCAGACTACCTTGGTATCCTCCTCCTTCTCACAACACCGTCTATTTGCCATCAACCTCGCTTCCTTCTCTTCATCGCTTCCTCCACACGCGTCTAGAATCCCTATACTGCTTTTTCAAGCATCCTCAGATACCTGTATACCGCCAGTTGCGTTATTCTCCCTCGAACCCCCCGATCGACTCCCAATTTCGCCGGCCTCCGTCTACCAACCAAACCTCATTCCTCTCCACGAGTTGTTCTTGCATCTCTGCACTCTCCCTTCCGCTGACCTCGAGTCCAACAACTGACACACGCCGTCTGCGCTCCCTGACATTCCCTTGTGCCACAGCACCTTCTCGTCGGCCTCAACGCGCTTACTCAGACCGCAGAAGCCTCTGCCCTGGCCTTACTGGTCTCACTTGAAGAATCTCAATATCCGTTTGAGTTCGTTAGTTGACACCCGGCGGCCTCGCAGTTGCGGCCTCCTCCCAGCACGGTAAATTTTCACCACGAAATCTTCCTTCTCCAAATTCAATATCAGGGTCGTTCTGATATTAGCGCGTTTGGATACTAGGGCAGTGGGCCACGAGGTGCCCCGGTGATTTCATCCCAATTGTCCGAACAGCAGAGTGGTCAAAATTGTCGCTACAGCTTCGAGAACTCCATCTTCCGAGCAGTCTTATGACTTGCCCGCCGTCGGAAAATGATGGACAGTCTGCCTCTTCGAAGATGACCCTGCCATCCCCAGCATTCCCATCATCCAAGATGGAGAGGATTTCTGGTAGTCTCCAGCGCAACCTACCTGCCCCGATCACCCAGTCCAAATCTATGCCATCCACTCCTTTTCAACGTCCACAATCTCGTTCAGACCTCAGAAACTCACCCTCCCCCGACCCTGCCGCAAAGAACCCCTCTCCACGTTCACAACCCTCTGACAGGAGTCACACCCCGCCTACCATACGAAAACACTATGGGGGTTGCAAGTATGAAACCGGTATGGCGAGGGCGAGACGGCGGGTACCCTATTCGCTTGGACCAGAGCCTTTGGAGAAAGAAAGGGGGCAGTTGAAGTCCCAGCTAACCCACGATGAAGATGAGAAATTGACGAAACATATGGATCAACTTTACCAGGATTTACAGCCCACTCCCGAGAGCGAAGAACGCCGGTCGAACTTCATCGAGAAACTAAAACGCATCCTCCTAGGGAGATGGCCGAACTCTTCCATCACCGTGAATGTATTTGGTTCAACAGGGAACAATCTGGGCACTTCGGACTCCGATGTTGACATTTGCATCACCACTGATTGCAAAGAGATGGAACGTGTCTGCTCAATCGCGGAGCTGCTCGCAAACAATGGGATGGAAAGAGTTGTCTGTGTATCAAGCGCAAAGGTACCCATTGTCAAGGTCTGGGATCCTGAACTTCAGGTCGCCTGTGATATCAACGTCAACAACCCGCTGGCTTTGGAAAACACCGAGATGGTTCGTGCCTATGTCGCCATTGACACTCGAGTACGACCCTTGGCAATGATCATCAAGTACTGGGCCAAGCGCAGAATATTGAACGATGCCGGTAGGTCATGTCTGAATCCCCTAGTGGGTGAAGTTATACTGATTTTCCTCCCAAGCTCTTGGTGGTACCCTCAGCTCGTATACCTGGATTTGCCTCGCCTTGAACTTCTTGCAAACTCGTGAGCCTCCGGTTTTACCTGCTTTGCAGCAAGCCCCCGATCTAGAGCCGAAGCTACTTGCCGGGGTGAACGTTTCCTTTGATCGCCACACGGAGAAATATAAGGATTTCGGTACCCAGAACAAGTCATCCCTGGGCGAATTATTGTTTCATTTTTTTCGGTACTATGGTCATGAACTGGACTTTGAGCAAAACGTCGTATCGTTGCGCTTAGGAAAGGTGCTACCGAAGGTAGAAAAGTCGTGGCACCTCCTGCAGGACAATCGACTTTGTGTGGAAGAGCCGTTCAATGTTTCACGAAATCTGGCCAATACAGCCGATGACACCTCCATGCGCGGAATTCATCTCGAGTTGCGGCGTGCCTTCGAGCTACTTGGACAGGGGAAGCTAGACGAGTTATGTGAACAGTTTGTGCACGCCCCTGAAGAGATCAAACCTTCCGATATTTTCGTCCCGCCTTCATCTCGCCCTGTAATCCCACAACCGCCTACACAACCCTCACGCGGAGGCCGGAATGGCGGGCGAGGGGGGAGGCATGCGAATCATGCAAACCGGAGTGTGAACGGGAGAAGATCTTCGAATCCTTCTGGACGCACCTCCACATACCTACGCAATCTGCCATTTCAAATGACCACGCAGGAGTTGCAGCTTCAACAGCAGCATCAACAACATTTACTGCATGATCAGTTGTTCCAGCAATACCAATATCTACAACTTCAAGAGCAGGAGCTGAGAATGCAGCTCCACCACCAGAATCTTCGCCAACGAGGTCTCCTTGTCTCAGGATATGCTCAAGCTCCTGGATACTCATCATTTTCTACTCACGAAGACGGCTCTGATACGAACTCGAGTAATCAGATGAATGGCGTTGGGCGAGCACCCTTGTCAGCCCCACTATATCAGCAGCGCTTCCCCCCTCCATCGCCGTACCTCATGGCATCTCATTCTTCTCAGGGCGTTGCAACAGATCCGCCGTCTCCTCGCATCAATACAGTATATCCTGACACTAGACGCTTTTCCCGACGTACTTCCCTAACTCAATCCGCCACAGGCGGTTCTCTGCGAGCTCATTCACAGCCAGCTCGAGCAATACCGATCTCCTCCCTCCAGCATCTTCAGTCGAGACCTGAGATGCCTGGATTTCATGACCCCCTGATGGGGCGTAGGTCGTCTGCTTCATCCACCTCTCATGAGCACTTTGTTGGAGGTGCAGATAATACCTTCGGGCTACCTGGGGCATTGTACGACCCCGGACGCCGACCAGCAGAATATCTTGGATACTATGTCGGGCAATCTCCTTCGTTGTCTGCTTATACCCAGAGTACAACTATATCGCCGATCCCATCACACGTTGGTCTTGCCATACAAAATGGCGGATTATCGCCTCGCCTTGCAACAGCCGCAATGCGAGCTTCCGGGAACCAACAAGGCCCTCCGTCGCAGACAGCCACCACAGAAGTCGTGCATCCATCCGAAACGGACGCAAGTCCAAGCCAAAGTGAACGCCCTGCCGCAGAAAGTGAAAGGCCGAGGACCGGACCTTTGGTAGTCGATGGATCGATTAATTCGCCACGTAGAAGGCGGACAACTCGCCCGACGCAAGATCTGGACGAGCAGATGAACCTCAGCGCTTCAACGTCTGAGGATTTTGCTTTCGACACACCCTCAAGCTCTGATGAACACTCCCAGGATGCCCTTGATTTTGCGGTACGAGAGAAGAGCCCATCTCACAGCCCCAGAACTGATCGTCACAAGATTGGTCATAGCATAGGCTCGAGAGACCTTGTGAATGGTGACTTGCCCCTGCGGCACTCGACAATACTTACGGAGGACAGCCAGCACGCTGCCTCGAGAAGTGAATCGGGCGGATTCACAAGTGTTGGCATATCAAGGAAATCCGCTAGCGGGGCGTGGCCATTAGACCGCCAACTTTCCTCGGTGGAGGAAGTTCGGACGCCTTCGCCTCGAGTGGAGGGATATCGATCAACGAGCAATTCGCCTGTAATGACGGCAAAGTCTGGATCGCCCCTACTTAATGGTGACGGGGCGGTGCATGTGCAAGAGAAGGCGTTGGGCCCGAGAACCAATGGCACCTTGCCCACATCAGGACTCGCGTTGAATCCTGGGAACCACGTCAACTCGAACAATGCATGGCAAACCCAGAAGAAAAAGAAGAAGAATAAAAGGGCTGCCAAATCTGATACTGATGCGCAAGCACTCAACACTTCGGGTGGAGAAACGCTCCCAGTCGATGAGTCCCTACGCAAAGGTGGCTAGGGGCTCCTTTGTGGATGCTCATAGCCTAAACCGGAGGCATACAGATTTCCGAGAAAATTGAATCTTGCTCGGGGTGGAGCTCTCGTGTAGTGGGCACAGAGAGATCTAGATATCAACAGCAAGCATCTAGTGGATTATGTTTTTTTGGGTTATGGAGGCACCAAAATTGTTTGGCGTTTGTCAATCTAGCGCAATCACAATCTGCTACGGGGCAAGGCGCATCAGCGTGGAAAGAAATTGTGGCATGGCATTGTCTCTCTGGCAGCATTCGCAGACTGATTTGCATGGGAGGGACTACAGATACAGGAATTTACCAATTTCGAGGGAGTTCAGCGGCTACAGGGTGAGAGTTACGACTCGATGGCCCGAAAAGCATTTGACGAGGATGTCGATGACGTTAAGATTCCCGAGCGATTGTGCCCAAGTGGAAGAGATCAGGCCAAAGGGAAGCAAGGAAGCCATCAGGCCATGAGAAGGAACCTATTTTGTTCTCGCTACGGCGATAGAGGGGCAGGGACCACGAATCCAACGCGTGTACCGGGGAGTGAGTCAACTGCAGACAAGAGGCAAAAGAAAATGCAAATTAGCACAAAAAAAGAGGAAGATCGGGGACGAGGAGAGACCGACCAGTAGCACAGCAGATTAAAGAGAAAGCGATCATCATTGTTAAACTACTCTTCCTTGCGGCTCAAGTTGTGGTGAAGGTCTGGACAAGGCTGAGTTGCTTCGTTCTTCAGCCCTCCTTTTTTAATTAAGTGCTCCGACTCGGTGCTACTCGCGCATCTCGTAACCTGGTACAATAATTAGATATCAACTATGTGCTAGCCCCTGAAGACCCTTGGCAGCCCAAATGAGGGGATCGGATCGGATTAACATTTCGCCTAGAAATTGCCACTAGAAGCTGGTGCCACTCGGGATCTGAAAATCTGGATCGTTCCTGCATGTGAAAATGGTCTGACCAACCCCAGCGACAGGGGCTCTGGTGGGGCGGAGGTTGCCGTTCAATTATCAAGCTCCTATTCGTCATTCATAAATTTTGTCCTGCGCTAGTCCCCATTGCTAGCACTGGATTCACCTTCATCGTGCTTTCCTTCAGCTCCGCATAATAATATTATTTACTGCAACATACCACCACGGCGACCATACTCCGTACATATTACACTATTACACCTACAAGTCAATCTGATAATCACCACCACATCTTCTATTCCCTCTCCTCCACCGCTTCTCTGTCACACCACAGCTCAGACCACGCCTATCTGTTGTCCACCATCCTCTCAATTCTTTTTATCTATCGCAAATTCCTCTTCCTCTCCCTTTAGAGGCTTTGACCGCCACATGCCTACACATTGATACCGTCTTGTACGTGTCCTCATATCGGCAATGCCGCTCATTCTCGACTCAACCTCCGAATCCTCTCTCGAGCCAACTGCAGATCCACAGGAACAGCGAAGAAGAATTCATCACGATGCGGATGTTCTTATCATCGGCGCTGGAGTCTTGGGCTGTGCCCTTGCAGTCGCCTTGGGAAATCAGGGCCGTAGCGTTATATTATTAGAGAGATCCTTGAAAGAGCCGGACCGTATTGTTGGTGAATTATTGCAACCTGGAGGCGTTGAAGCATTAACTAAACTGGGATTGCGCCATACCCTCGACGATATCGATGCGATACCAGTTACTGGCTATACTGTTTTATTCTACGATGAGAACGTTCGCATTCCGTACCCTGCCAACACTACTGGGGATCCGTTCGCAAATCCAGCCAAGGAGAAGCTGAAGGCGCATAGGAGACCTGAAGGACGAGCGTTTCACCATGGCCGTTTCATTTCCAAGCTACGTGCTGCTGCCCTGGCACATCCTAATATCACAGTTTTTGAAACCGAAGCTACTACTTTGATTTCCTCTACCTACACATCACAAATCCTTGGTGTTCAGGCTATGACTCGGAAAACCCAAAAGGACTTCTTTTTTGCGTCATTGACCGTCGCTTGCGACGGCTATGCCTCCAAGTTTCGAAAACCATACCATCATATCGCACCACAGGTCAAATCCAAGTTCTGGGGACTTGAGCTGATTGACTGTCCCCTGCCCACTCCACAAAATGGAATCGTCTGCCTAGGTGATAACCCGCCAGTCTTACTATACCAGATTGGCACACACGAGACCAGAGCATTAGTTGACATCCCAGACGGGTTGGACTCAACATCTACAGCCAATGGTGGAGTCAAAGGCCATCTACAAAAGGTTGTACTACCCTCGCTCCCGAAGCAGGTACAACCCGCATTCCAGGCTGCTTTAGAGAATGGTCCGATTCGAAGTATGCCAAACTCTTTGCTTCCCGCGACTACGAATAAAACTCCCGGTTTCGCCATTCTCGGAGACGCTCTAAACATGCGTCATCCACTCACAGGAGGTGGGATGACCGTGGCGCTGAACGACGTGGTGGTTATCTCTGATATGCTCTCCCCCCAATATGTCCCTGATCTCGCTCAGACAGATCTGGTCCTCAAGCAATTCCGTGCATTCCATTGGCGCCGCAAAAATTTAACGTCGATCATCAATATCCTCGCTCAGGCTCTTTATTCCCTGTTCGCTGCATCCGATTGGAAACTGAAATATCTTCAGAAAGGCTGTTTCAGATACTTCCAGCGGGGTGGCAACTGTGTTGATGGCCCGGTCGGCCTATTGGGAGGTATCATCCGGCAGCCTCTTGTTCTCATCGATCACTTCTACCGGGTCGCATTGTTGAGTATATGGGTCCTTGTCTTGGAAAACGGCATTCTACTGTTTCCACTGAGTCTTGTGCAGGGTGTTCTGGTCTTTTGGAAAGCTTGCGAAGTTATATTTCCCTTCATATGGAACGAGCTGAGGTGATGGTCATTCGCAATATCCGATGTACAGCACGAAATGTAATGCATTCCTTGGGGTTTAAAGGTGTTCTGAGCGACTTGTTTGATGGTAAACCTTGCAAATAAATGGCTCTGGGAGGCTCAACGGATTGGATGACGCCCTTCTGGTAGTGAAGATAAGCTGTTCTCATCATAAGACTAATGGTTATATCAACTCAAGTCTGCGGGTCCAATTGGCCATCGATTGACCTCCTTTCGTCCCTTCTACGAAACGGGTGTCACAATTTTCCTGGCCCTTGGTGCTTCAGTTTCTCCTTGACTTTGAACGCAGCGACCGCTCCTGCCACCAACGCGCCATCGTTAAATCGACTCGGGTATAGTTCTTTCATCTTCGCAACCAGCTCCCTTGCGGTCTTGACTTCTCTACCTTCCACCAACCGATCGAAATCTCGAATATATTGCTTCGAGTTCTTCAAATGCCAGAGCCCATCGATCTCATTGGCCTGCTTGTGGCCGGCTACAACGACATCCGGGCCAAGTGACTCTACTATCTCGATCGCTCGGATCCACTCCTGGCGCAATGCCCTTGTGTTCGCCTCCGCCAACATCTGGTGCACCGTGCCGTACACCACATCTCCAGCAACTGCGAGCTTTAGATCCGCAGACCACAGCACCGTGCTACTGTGCGTATCCGTGTGCCCGACCTCGACGGCACGCATTGTGAATGTCTCGCCTGTTGCCTCGTCCTTTAGCTGGAACTCCCCTGCCGGCGGCAGCGGCTCCGCCAGCACGAATTCCGTGTCGATCTGCTCGGGGAACTGCGTGCCCCAGGAGCGCGCGAATGCCTTAGGATCGATCTGTCCACGCATGTGGGCGATGACACTCGAGGTAGCGACCGCGCGCACACCGGGAAACCGCTTCTTCAAGGCGTTGATCCCGAACCAGTGGTCGCCGTGCCCGTGCGTGATGTAGATGTAGTCGAGCGAGGCTTTCGCGCCTGTAGCGGATGAACCGAGCTCTCGCTCAATCCAGTCCGCGAGCTCGTCGTTCTGCTTCTTGGTGATGGGCGTGTCGACCAGCACGGCCGAAGTCGTCGTCTGGATCAGCGTGCTCGATATTGGTGACCATGGGCCCCCGACTTTCCCGGACGCGGCTGTCCATGGGATCGGTGCGGCCACGTACACAGACGCTCGTAGAGGCATTGCTTTGGGGAGTGCTGCCTGTTAAGGGTCGTAGTGCATACGCGGAAGTCTAAGAGATCGCGTGAAGACACTCGAAAACAATATACAACAATAGTTGTAAGGTATGAGAGGCACTGGGGAATAATTGAGGATAAGTCAACTATTTTGCGATCGTATCACCGCTATAGAAATGAAAGACGCACAAACCGAAGGCCATGAAAGCTGCCCGTGAACTCAGGGATGAGGGCTGCAGCGGTCAATTTACATATCCATGAAGAACCCAGGCGAAAGGGTTCGGTGGAAAGTTGATTGGACGTTTACTCGACACTGACAGTCGGTTGATGTTTTTGTATAGTAATCCATTTGAAACCTGAACCTCCACCGAGGAACCGAAGCCGACCCGAACGTCTTTTTGATTTTGAGTTCCGGTTCCGTCGTCCAATGGTATTCATTAAAATCAATAACTGCACAATTGCGACATCTCACCACTGGACCACCAGAATCTGGCTCAAACATCTGGTTAGACTAGCTTTACGAGGTGGGACATAGGTACATGGGATGCTGATCACGCGAGTTGGAGTAAATGAAGGAGGCGATGCATGATTTATCTCTGTATGCACCAATTAACTACACTGAGCTATAATAGTACGTGATACATATATATGTATGCGGCATGGCTGGCTTTCGGTTTGCGCAAGGCCACCTCTTCCTCCCCCATCCATATTTACTCACTGCGTGGCCCGTAGCCTCTCAAGGACATACTCGCCGGCCTTGAGGGGCAGGAAAGTACTCTTGCCGACGCAGCGCTCGGGCAGCGGCACGACCTCGTCGTCGTAGTTGATGCTGAAGAAGAAGGGCACGGAATACCTCTCGCCGGTGCCGGGCTTGCTCACGACACGGTGGATGGTCGACCTGTACAGGCCGTTGGTCCAGCGCATCAGGAAGTCCGCGACGTTGATGGTCAGCGTGCCCGGGCGCACGGGGCACGGCCGCCAGAGGGGCTGGTGGTTGGTCGACGGCGACGGCGGGAACAGGATTTCGAGGCCCGGGTTCGCCGACGAGAGGAGCAGCGTGAAGCACTCGTAGTCCGTGTGCGCCCCGAGCCCCAGCTTGCTGGCCGCGTCGGCTTCCTCGGCCGTGGGTTCCTGGCCCAGTGGCGGTTGCCCCGGGTAGTAGAGCAGGCGCGCGATGCCGCCCGGGTGCGTCGTCGCGGCGTCGAAGTAGTCCTCCTCGAGATCCAGCGACAGCGCGAACAGCCGGAACAGGTGGCGTGCCACCTGCAGCACCTGCCCGTAGTACACGGCGATTTTGGCGTAGAAGCCCGGCAGGGTCTGCTCGGACGGCCAGACGTTGCCGACCCCCGTCGCGGCGGGCGACACGCCGTCGAGCTCGACGTACTTGCCGTCGCCGCCCGTTGGGTCCAGGCCCGGCTCGTAGCCCCAGTTGAAGCCCTCCTTGGTCTCCTTCTGCGCGCCGCCCTTGTCGTCGGTGTTGACGTACGTCGCGTCGTGCGGCTCGTACCCGCGCATGAGCGGCGAGTGCTTGATGTGCAGCGCCTGCTTCTGCTCGTCGGACAGTTCGTGGAAGAACCGGCGCGCCTGCTCCAGCACGCCCGCCATCGACTCGGCCGTCACGCCGTGGTTGCTGATCTGGAAGAACCCCGTCGTCACGCACGCATCGCGGATCTGGTATGCCACCGCTTTCCGAGACTCGAGGTTGCCGTCGAGGGACGGGCCGATGTCTATCAAGGGCACCGTTGGTAGTTGCTCTGCCGGTATCCCTGGCGGAGGTCTGGTCAATGCACCATCGAGTCGCTTGCGGAGGTGGATCTGGGACGCCGCGACTTCTTCTAGGATACTTGGTGTGGATGGAGAGGTTTGGAAGTGGTTGTTCGCGGGCCCTGGCACCGGCTGAGGGCTCAATGTTGATGTAGCCATGTCGGGTTCCTACCTCCCGATCTTGTGAGTGCTGTCACTCTAATGCGGATGGAAAATTCTTGGTCCTGGGAAACGCCTGTCACTCAGCAGCCAGGTAAGGGGGAGGGTTGCCGGGTTAGGAAATATTAGCAAAGTCCCATGTTCTTATAAGCGTCAGTTAGTACACACAAGACTGTTCTCGAAGAGCCTTGGATTCTTAAACTTTGATATAATGTTTCTTGCCGATTGGACTAGCTGATATTGTGGGGACCCGTGCATCGGAGTACGCCGCCTTCGATGACCACGAGGCTTTACCACATGGAATGGAGGAGGATGCCGAGCACAACGGGCGAAACACGCTGGTGACACGAAGTCAGGATCTCTAGTTACTGCGGACCAGTATCAAGGGGAGAGAACTTTGATAATGATTACTATTGGTATCACATTTCGTCTATAGTCATCAGTTCATCTAACATCGTTAAGGAAGAATTGCCTTGCAGTCGTGATACGAGTGGACAATTCTGGGTGTAGAGGTCGGCTCTCCACCGGCTCAGATATTTCGAGCGCAGCTTTCCAGAGACCAGGCTTTTCTAGCTCAGACGGCCACCAGTCGAACAGAAGGAAAGATTCTTCTGATGTCCAGGGGCCAGACGTACCCTTGGGGCAGGTCTCTGGCTGCTGGGCTAACAAACCCACAACATTCGTCTCTAATGCCGCAGTATCAGACGCACATCGGTTGAGCTTGCTAGGCGACTTGTGCTTCGAGAGACTTCGCCTGCTGGCTAAATTCTCCAGTACCTCCAACGGACTCCTTAGTATAATGCCATTGTCCAAATCTTGACACAAGTTCCTACCCTGAATTGCGCTGTTCTCAGAGAGTACCCTGCGAAAAGTTCGTTTTGGTGTAAGGCTAACTTGAAAAGGTACGGGACCAGGCTGCTGGAGAGTAGCATTCATCTCCTCTTGCTCATGCTGAGATGGTGACATCTCGAACCCTGCTACGATGTGATGATGAGCTTTATTCCTATCACGGGGAGAACTCCCAGTGATTGAGGCTCGAAGCGGACTATCTTTGGAACGTGCAGAATGTTGTGTCTGACCGAGATCTGGTGAAGCGAGCTTATTCGGCGTTGTGAACAGCAAAGGTGAAGGTGATCGTATGTTGGATTGTTCCTCAGGGACAAATAGAGGGCTTTGGGCGTTGGCGTGGCTGTGCATAGCTAGGGGAGATCGAGGAGATATCCGATCGACAGGAGAATTTTGTGAGACAAGACCCACCTGGTGTGGGGAGGGTGTCGTGGCTACAGAGAGTTGGGTGTCTGGCGAGCTGGAGTCGATACGAATGGGCGAGTGAGAATTTCCGTTGCAAGGTCTCGTGGTCATGGGAGACACTGCCGACGCCCCATCTGTCAATCGAGAACTAGGTCGCTGCGATAGCACATAGACCAGCTTCGGTCGAGGTTTGAGCTGGCTTAGCAGCAGACGTGCGGAAGATGGTTCTGATGTTCGTGATAATGAAGACACTGATGGTTCAGGTTTCCGAGGTTTCTCAAGACGTCTTCCCTCCAGGTTGGGCCTCGCAGCCTTCGTCGCATTTTCCTCCACAGTGCCCCTGCCCTGCTCCTTGGCCTTCACTGTTCTCTCCGCGGGAGGTGCATGTTTTGGCACCATTTTACTCGCTTCTTGCCTGGTGCTGGACATGGTAGGCTTCCTGCGCTGGCACCGAGCTTCATCGTCGGATGCAATATCCACAACCTCCTCAAATGAGATTGAAGAAGACGCTGGATATCGTGGGACGTGGATTGAGGGTCTTTTCAAAGCCGACAGTTCCGGCCGAGCTGAGAGGGATGGCACTGGGGGCTTGTTGGTCGTAATAATACAGGGGACGTTTCGGGGGTGATTCTCTTTATCTGAAGAGAGTCTGGGTCGTTTGGATGGGTGTCCAGTAGATTCAGAGGGATTCAAGGATTGGCGTTGCTCATAAGGAGACTGCAGAGGCAGCCTCGAGCGGGCCAGGCGTCTTTGAGAAGGACCTAGGACTTCAAGCAAAGATTTGGGACGTTGAGATGCTTGTGACGGCCGCTGTTTTGACGGCTGTGCAGACTTCTCGGGCTGGGGTCGGTTGAGAAGAGGGGTGAGATCAGTCTCCGTCTGACCCGATAGTTCGCCGACTTCGACTTTGACCCCTCGGTCAAGTTGAATCTCAACACCTTCTCCAAAAGGCTCTTGGTCTCGGTAGTGGAGGTCACCTATATAGTTCTTGGAGTCATCGTAAACCATGACGCGTTGGTTGAAGGTATGGAAACGGAGGGCGCCATCGTGCCACTTTTTGGCCTTCTTGTGCAGGTCCCGAGTATAGAGACATCGGTATTCATGTACGGGCGCAGTATTCTGGGTGGGAGCCACAACTAGACTGGGAGTCGGCTTGTGGATGGAGGAGAGTGGTGGCATAGTGATGCAGAAGATTCATCCGGGGGAACGAGCGAGACGTCATGACATCGCGCCGTGTCGCGTCCGCGTCTGCGAACGACGCGGGTGGTCAAGGTAGGGGCGAAGGATGCATGATGGAGGGAGAGGTACGAGGAAAGTGCGTATCGTTGTAGGGAACGACGGGAGAAGGAAGTTGCGAGTGTGGTTTGGATGTGTTGGTTAGTAGTGGGCGTATGGCAGCGGGGAGGGTGTGAGTCTCTTGTGAGTTAGTTCAATACGGAGCACTCGTGGTCGCAGTCCTCCCGTGTGTGTGCGGAACCCATACAGGATAGCTCCTTCCATGGATTGATTACTTCGTACTCCGTACTTGCCAGTTGAAGGCGCAAGTGGGTCTGCGGGCGGAAAGTCTCAGTATCAGGCGAGGCAAGCACTCGTGCACATACTCGTGACTTGGATTGATTGTCTGGCAGGCGCTATGGACATGGATGGGGGTTGGTTTGGTTACGTTACGCGCGTCGTTGAGGCTGGCCGCTGGACTCCCTGCAATTGAGATGAAACTCCCACCCGCTTCCCTTGGGCCATTAATTAATTATTATATTTTGTGTTTATTAGCCTTGTTGTAACAAGGTGGCTGCCGAGGACATTTGCCATCAGAGCCACTATACGAAGCAGGGAGGAATCCCTTCACTCAGTAAGGAACCCTCATATTATTAGTTAGACAGGCGTAATAAAAACACCACTTTCGCCCGGGCCTTGTTTTCTGCCAGACCATGATATCCATGCCTGTGCTTCGTCCAACCTACCCTTTGCTCCCTTGCACTCTTTCTCAAACTGTTCCTTTACCCTCTAATATTACCTTTTTTGAACCTCTTTATCAATCTTTGATCGTTGATTCTCTAGACTGCTGGTCAGTTCCCAGTCACTACTACCAGTATTGTTTTTGTAATCCCTCCTGGTCTGCATGTCTTCGCCCCTCTCCTCCCTGGCATTCTCCCTGCTCTCCCTGAACGCCTTCGACCTCGTCACAACAGAACCGTTCTGTTGTTCTACGCCATATTCCGAGACAGGCCCGCCCTCTCTGCCACCCTAAACGTCCGTCGAGTATTGCAAGGGTCTTGTTGCGGCTTGATCTGGCGGGTGCCCCAGATTCACCATGCAGAGTGTTCAGCGGCACTTTGGCAAATACATGAAAAGGAGTGCTGACGAGCACAATGTCTCCGTCCTGCTCAAAGATTTTGATGAGGCCGACCACTTACTGGCCAAGGTCGGTTCTTTATCCCTTTAAACCCTGCACTCTTCCACCAACTCACCTCCCCAGATCATTGAAGCATCCAAAGCCTGGAGCGAGTCATGGGTTTCCATCCTGACCCACCAACACCGTATCTTCGAGGAATTCGAGACTCTATACACTCCTATTGTCGGTGCCGGAGAAGATTATCACGGCCATGTTGCTGTCCTCACGCCCGAGCCTGTCCTCCGCAGAACCAACAGAATCCATTCCGAGTACGCAGAACTGAAGAGGGACCTGACTGAGGACCTGGGTCAAGTCGAGGACAGATTGATTAAACCCGCACAGTCGGCCAAAGATGATCTGCATCTATTCAAGAAGACTATAAAGAAGCGAGAAGATCGCAAGCTGGACTTTGAGAGATATCAAAATAGGGTTGACTCGGCCCTCAAGAAAACAAAACGTTCTGAGAGGGATAATGCCGCCCTTGCAAAGGCCCAGGTCGAGCTGTCTGCCGCTACAGAGGCATATCAGGCCGCAGATGAGCATCTGAGAAATTGTCTTCCTCGCCTCCTAACTTCCGTCTTCTCTCTCCTTCCCCATTTCCTCGCTGCTCAGATCCAAATTCAAAACAGCCTCTTGGGACATTACTATACCATGTTGCATTCTTACTGTTCAGAAGAGGGCTTTCCTTCCCCAGCTCCTCCAATGGATGAGGTGATAAGGCTATGGGACGATGCCTTCAAGCCTATTCAACAAGAGGCCGAGTCACTTCCACTGCTAGCCAATGGCAAAGCGGTTCGGTTACCCATGAACCAGGAAAACGGTCATGGGCACGGCCACACCAATGGATACCGCCGCCCCAGTACCACCTCCACCTTCAATCGAACACAGTCAGTCTCTCCAGCCAGAGCCCTGCCTCCCTCCCCTTCATACGACAATAAACCAAAGATCGCTTCTTCACCTTCCGGACTTTCATTGCTCTCTCCACCCACTCCACAAGAGCCCATCCCAAGTCCTTCGTCCTCCACGTCTGCGTACCAGACACCCATGTCATTCGCCCCTGCGGGACCAAACCTCGACTATTTCTCGCGTGACCGTCAGCCGTCGGCGACATCTGCCTCATCTGCCATTTCCATCGCGCAGAAAAAGAAACCTCCCCCACCACCTCCAAGACTCCCTTCTCAACAATCATTGTTTGTAACAGCTTTATATGACTTTGATGGGCAGAGCGTGGGAGATTTGATATTTAGAGAAGGTGACAGAATCCGGGTGATCAAGAAGACGGAAAGTACGGACGACTGGTGGCAGGGCGAGTTGAGAGGCACCAAAGGACCGTTCCCCGCGAATTATTGTCAGTGAAATGTTTACCAGCAAGCATCTCATCGGACCCACAAGCTCAATAACATAATGACCCATCTTTGCATGATAGCCAGCTGCGCCACCCAGCATCTGGAAATTTATACCTGGAGTGTCTCATCAGTTTCAATCTTATAAGCAAAAGGAGCTGGAACTAAGCAATATTAAGAGTAGCCGTCACCGAAAACAGCTGCAGAACGAGTCACACAATTCACACACACAGGTACAATTGTTGGTAGTAGGAAAAAAGCGAGCATGATAACAACAAACAACTGCAAAAGCAGAATGAATGACCTGGAGCAAAAGATACCAAGATATCGAGGGGATACCATTAATAATAAGCCAAGCATTGAAGAGCACCGCGCGCTAGGGTGTTGGTTCTGCCATTAAACAACCTTGCACTGCACTGCACTGTTCATGGGAATTGTTTTCCAATGGTCTCACGCATTATGACGATGGCGAGAGCACCTGAGCCACAGGGCAGGATATGATGTTCGTGCTTAAACCTTGCCGTTCGACCCGCAAGGCGGGAGCGCTCCTGACGCATAATGAAGTCACGTTCCTGGCGGCATGCAACACATCACTGCTCACTTGTGAGAGGCCGCTGTGCTGCGTCCGACGCGATGTGTCCCCCTATAATCCAAGAGAGCTTCCGGCCTTTGGATCCATCCTCATAGCCTGCCGTCAGGTCTGTCTGTGGCTGTATCTTTCCTGGAATTCTGTTCCCGGGAACGAACCTCAGAGACTAGCATCAGTCCCATCAAACCGGCTGTTGGGAAATGTGATAACGCCAAACACTGAGTATTATATCTGCCTCACCTGGGCAGATGAAGCAAGGGGTGGCGCGCCTAGACAAGGCGAACAAGAGGGAGTGATGAAGAGAGACAAGGAAAGCCTAGCTAGAGGGAAGCTGCCTTGTTGGATATCTGAGACTCAGACGATTCAGACGTCCTGCCTGCCACCAAGCCTAGCTACATATATGCGAGAAAGAGCCGGGACTAAAAGTTGATGATTGGCATACGGCCATGGTCCAATAGAATCAAAAGGGATAATTCATTTGCACTTGGTATCATATCATTGGATTTAGTTCAAAGACCATAGGTGACTAGCTAATACAAGCAAGCCATGGTGGCCGCGGATTGGCAGTTCTCTGGCAATTTTCATACCTCTGGGATCACGCATTGGGGGGGCATGCACTTGGCTGCCAGGAACCAGCTCTTTCTGCACACCAACATGGGTGTATCACGTAGTTTTCCTTCTCACTGGGTCAATTTCACTCGTTACAATAATGGCGGAGAGTTGCCATTCACAAGCCAGAATCCTCCTATATCATCCGTTGCTCGCTTTCGCCCGCCTACTCTTGGCGCCAATTTCAGAACCTCGGCGAAGAAGTGGAGCGAGAAAGTTTGGGAGCAACGGTCAAGATTGACTTCAATTCTTCTCATTGATGTGTTCAGCCTGCGTAGTCTGAGCCTTCTCAATATGGACCTGAGCGCTCTCAGCATCGAGTGACTTAGCACGGAGCTCGGTCTCGATGACACCGGCGGGCTTGCTGAGCTCGAACCTGGCACCACGACGCTCGGGGCCCAAGGCTGTGGTGATGACGATACCCATGGCGATGATGGCCGTCGCAACACCCATGACTGGACCATAGGCTTCGACGGATTCGCCGTCAACACCCTTCACAAATGTCTTCTCGGAGATGGCGTTCACGATCTGTGCAGAGGGAGAAGATATCATGTTGCCGATTTGGTAGGTGACGCCGACGAAAGAGGATCTGAAAGCTGGTGGTGAAAGCTCGTTAAGATGGATCGGGATAACACCCCATGCACCTTGGACAAAGAACTGCATGAAGAATCCAGAAGCAGAGAGGCTTCGTTCAGATGTGGGGAGAATCCACGCTGGGATGAGAATTGCAGAAATCAGCGCAGATCCGACAATGGCACGACGTCGGCCCACCCATTGGGAAGCATAGCCAATGATGGAGCCACCAACACACGCTCCAGTCTTCATGATGATAGACGCGCGGGACGCCTGGGCGTTGTTCATCTCCTTCTGGGTAAGCATAAATGTGGTATAGCTGTCTTGACTGGTGTGGGAGTAGTAGTTGAACCAAGTCATGAGAACGATGCAATAGATGCACATGCGCCACTCCTCCTTGAGCATTTTGCGGGTTTCAGCCCAAAAGGCAGAAGGTGAGGTGCTCCCCTTGCCCTCCCTCTTCGCATCGATAAATTGCTGGGACTCTGGGAAGAAGATTCTGATGACACCAACACCAATTGAGAGGCCAGTTCCAATCCAGAAGACGGTCTTCCAGGAGTCGGTGCTGCCGCCCACACCAAGATTGCAGCTTGCTGCAATAACATACCCGAGTGAGTATCCTTGCTGCAAGATACCAGACATGAGACCTCGAGCATCCACTGGGCAGTTCTCAAGTGCCATGGCGATGGCATTGCCATAGACACCGCCCATGAACAACCCGAAAAGGGATCGAACGGCCAAGAATTGGCTGAATGTAGCACTATATATGGTAGCTACCTGAAGAAGGCCGAGAACAACCATGTTGATAACCATGGGCCATTTTCTCCCCCACTTGTCTCCCGCGAAGCCGAAGAAGGCAGCTCCAACTGAACGGAGCAAGAGAGTCAAGGTAATTGCGGTGGTGATATTCGTCTTGCTCGTGTCATAGTACTTGGCTAGCTTGGCGGTCTGGATCGACAACGCATGGAAATCAAAGGCATCGGCCATCCAGGCAGCCAAGCCGACGAGAAAGAACAACCAGCCTTTAAGATCGAGTTGCGCAAAAAGACTGATAGGGTTCTTGAGAGGGCGAGGGCTATGCCACTCGCAATGGGTTTCCCCATCCTCATTGGTGATGGCAACTCGCTGTTTCCATTTGAAGAGGTCTGACAACGATTGTTTCGCGGTCTTGAAGGTTCCTCGAACAATAGGATCTGCTGGTTCACCGTGTGACTCCATTTTTGGGGAGGATCAGATGATATGGAAGAAGTAGGTTCAGTTGAAAAGAGAGGAAGATAACGGACCCTCTGTCAAAGTCGTCTGTAGTGCGACGTGAGAGTAGAGATACAGATCGTGTGGGAGCACCAGCCTTTTATCATTTTCAAGCAAGGATCAGAGCCAGTCCTGCACTTCTTGGTCGCGATTTCTCCCGGAACATGTACACGGCTGACCTCATTCTTAACCACAAACGGCTGGAGAGACATGGAATAGACACGGGATGGACATGAGGACTGTGCGAACTAGGGAAAGGGCTTTTTCAGTTTGTGGGATGGGGTTGTGAACGAAAAAGTGGCCCCCTTGTGAGATGCGAAGCAGGGATCCACGGGGTTCGAGGTTACACATGGGGGACCTGACCGTCAAGATGATAACACACCATCAGCAAATCGTTCATCAGTCGACGCTGATTGCAGCAGCAACAGCCTTGTTGCCGCTTTCCCGTCCTATCTTCCCCCAACAAGATAGACCAACATCACCTCAAGAATTCCAGGCGAATAGAAGCTCGTATTCTCCCCGTGATGGCGGAGCTTGATTGCTAGATCAAGCTTGGCCGAGAAATCTTGTAGCAAGCCACTGGTGGGCATGACCATTCCACCGTTTGAGGTGTGGACTGATAGAAGCTTGCAAAGCCCGATATGACAGACTTTCGTTCGCCCAAGGTGAAGGACGTTTGGAGGAAAGGACGCTATTCTGCGCGGCCGATGTCACCTTCGACCCTGTCCACATACCAAATTGATGCTCAAAGAGGCGGGAGGTCTACGCGAACCTATTAGATTCAAGTGACAATCTGGGGGTCGGTGTTTGAAAAGGTGCGGGTTGGCCTTCAACCAAGTACCAAGAATACCAAGACCGCCGGACAGTGCTGGGCAGAGCTGGGCAGCATCATTGTGGCAGACTTCAAGGTGGGGTAGTCAATGCTTGTCCTCAAGGTCAAGCGAGGAGAGATATGTCATGTTCTCAAACATGCCTTCATGCTTTGACCTGAATGAAGCCTCTGTTGAGGAGTTAGAAACGGAAGGCTCCAAAAGGATCATGTAAAATCGAGGTGTGAATAACACGTTTCCCGCCGTGATCAACGCGACGCGCCCAACGGCGGAGGTCTTGGCGCATGGAGGAAATGAAGGGGCTCCCACCGTGTGATGGAATTGCGACCTTCTCGATCTCCATATCCTGCGGGTCGTACGGAGTTGCTCTCTGAGGTTCCTGCAAATCAAAACACACTCGCACCTCGATAACTACCCACCCAACTACCTTCCTAGGTAGGCTCCGTGGATTGCTAAACTCCTTGTCAGATCAACACAGACGACCGAAGCGAGGGCCCGACGACCTCTCTGCCTAACTGAATGCGAGTCTCAAGCTCGCCAAACAGTGGTCGACTGGATTGTTGAATCACGCTTGCAGCCGCACCGCATATGCATGGACCTCTTCCTTTGTTCTTCACTATTGCTCAATATAGCGATGGTCTCAATCTGAGTCAGCCGAAACGAGGAAGATCCGGGGGATTACATCCGGCAGATATCGGACAAATACGGTGGTTCGATGACTCCACATTGCAAACGACAACGCACCACCAATGCGACTCAAGGCCCACCCTACCAGCGATTCACTATTACAGTGAGTCATTGGCCAGTTCTTCCGGTTCCAGAAAGCTTCTAGAAAATTGTGTCAGTTCCAAAGACCTGTTTCTTGCTTTCACCAAGCATCTTAGAACCCGGATCAATCCTTCGAGAACAATGCCACTTCAAGCTTCCGCAGGCGACATTCCCGCTAAACCAGACATCAATGTCAGGGGCCTAGACTACAAGTTTCCGGATGGTTCGCTGGGACTCCAGGGCATCAACCTTGATCTGCCTGCTGGGAGCCGAACTTTGCTCATTGGCGCCAACGGAGCTGGCAAGACCACTTTGCTCCGCTTGTTATCCGGGAAGAGGCTGGCTCCCTCTGAGACAATTCGAATTGCAGGGGTTGACCCTTTCTCTGCTGGTCTTGAGGGCGTCACCTATCTCGGGTTGGAATGGGTTTTGAACCCAATAGTACGCACTGATATCGCCGTACCGCTCTTGCTGGATTCGGTGGGAGGTAAGCATTATTCAGAAAGACGGGATGAGCTCGTGAGAATCCTGGATATCGATCTACGATGGCGCATGCATGCTGTCAGTGACGGCGAGAGACGGAGAGTTCAACTGGCCATGGGCCTGATACGACCTTGGGATGTCCTACTATTGGATGAAATTACCGTCGACTTGGATTTGCTGAGCAGAAGCAACTTTCTCAATTGGCTAAGGACGGAGACGGAAACCAGAAAAGCCACTATTGTCTACGCAACACACATCCTCGACAATCTAGTGGGTTGGCCCACACATCTCGCCCACATGCATCTGGGCAAAGTCAAAGAATGGGGGCCCATGGCGAAATATGATGCGGAGACGGACTCGTATAACAACAGCGGCAATAGTAAGCTGGGGGAGCTCGTGTTGAAATGGCTCAAGGAAGATCTAGCGGAGCGCGGGCCACGAGATAGATCGGGACAAGAGAAAACATACGAAAATCTAGAAGGAAAGGGCGGATATGGCCAGGAGACAAAAGACTGATCCTGGGATGAATTGCGTCTCCCAATTTTCCTTGCGGTCTAGTTGATTTCCGTTTCATCACTCCTGATACCCCATCTGGTCTTCAACAAGACCATGAGCAGCATCACTGGCGGCGCTAGAATTGGGGCGAAAAGAATTGGTCTTAACACCATGTCTAGACATTCATTAAACCCGCACGACAGCGTGCTCCGATAGGTTAATTACACTATTGAACTCACAACCCCTTCAGAGTCGACTTTTAAGATACGGACAGAGCCTTCCGCAGATGCAACAGCTAAGTGGTGAAATGAGCCCTTTGTAGCCCCAGGCCGCCAGGCTAAGCGATTGATCGCTTTGGATGGGCACTTGCGCCGGTCAACGGTAATGCTGTGGAGATGTTTGAGGCCGCCGGTAAGCCTAATCATGTGGATCGAGAGAGCTCCATCTTCCTCACCAGTAGCAACGAAGCATCGGGACTGATCGGACATGGCGGCAATGGCCGTTATAGCCGACTTCATTTTGAGCTCCAGAGCACATGTGAATTCAAGTTTTGTTGACGAGTCCTCTGCACTCCAGACCCTCATAGCCTTGTCACGCCCAGCCGTTGCAAATGCTGGATTCTTGGCATTGGGTAACCAGGTGCAATCCAAGATCATACGAGTGTGTGCTTTGGGATTTGATGCCACGAGTGCCCACGACTTGGCACCAGGCTCTGACTGTTGGAACACAGCCCACTGCCGGTCTCGGCCGACACTCAAAAGGTAATTTGGTTCTTCGAACGAGAATGCAAGCCGTGTGACAGTCAAAGAATGAGCCGTAAGCGGTGGCTTGATCTCGCTCCAATTGACTCCATCGTATAGGCGAATAACGGCATGGTCGATTGAACTTGCTTTGCATGCCGTTGCGAGAATGGGACCTTGTTGCAGGGTGTTCACTTCAGAGATTTCAAAGCCATGACCGTACAGTTTTTCATGCTCCGGCCAAAGTGTATGCCTCGAAAGTAAGTCCTCAGTCGGAGGCTCATCTAGGGAAGCCAGAGCTTGCGCGGGTCCCGCTATGTTGGTGTTTGCATCGAGGTGTTCGGCCGCACCCTCCTCTTGGACATCATTTTCATCGCCGATGGCCTTGTTTGAAAGACCCAGGACTGGGATTGCAGCCGTTTCAGGCAGGTGAGTATCTTCTGGTGGCAGGGGAATCTGGCAGAGGTTCTTGAGCATCACGGCGATCTCTTTAGGTTCGTTGAACACACGTAGAAGCTTCTCATCTGCACCAGACACAAATTGATAGGGCGTGGTGCTTGCAATGCAGTTGAGGTCATAGCCATGGATCTGAGGTCGTGAGAATTCATGCCAGGTGATTTTTCCAGCCCTTCTCCATTCCGCATGAAGCCTTGTCGTTTGATCAGAGCTCGTGGATAGGAGGTAACTGCCATCAGGTGCCCAGCAAATGCCTTCAACTGAGCTGACGTGTCCACTGATGGCATGCTTCTGATTCCAAAATTGTGTCTCAGGAGTATACTGCCACAGGCGCCAGCTACCAGTCCGACCAAGAGATGTTACCATGGTACCATCAGGGGACCAAAGTCCAGTCCAAAACCCACCCGACGAACCTGTCGCCGTCGTAGCCCCTTTCTGGCTACTGATCTCTCCTAGTCGAGAGATACTGACCCATACACCAGATGACTCTTCGGCTTCCCATATTGAAACAGACCCATCAGCCGAGGCGGTGAGGAGCTGCGGGGTCGAAGATTTTGGATTCCAAGCCGAAGAATAAACCCAGTCTTCATGGCCTAGCAAAAGAGCTTCAAATGAAATCAAATACGTGAAGGCACCGGCGGAAACACTCTGAGTCTTTGCCGTCAGTGTAATGGCGTTTGAGAGGTGACTGTTTGTCCCATTAACACTCCGCGCGGCTTGTTGGTCTTTAGATTCAAGGCGCCAAATGCGCACATACTTGTCCTGGCTCGCTGAAGCTAATAGAAATCCTCCATCCGGAGTGGGTGTCAGAGCCAAGGATCTGATCCATGCTTCATGACCAGTCAAGCTGGCATTCAAAACGACCCGGGGTTTAGACGTCAGCCCATTAATTGAATGGACCTGTATGTCATTGCGAGTGCCTCCTACTACGAGGAATGCGTTGTCTGGAGATGTTTCTTCCGAGAATGGCGCAATCGTCAAGGCTAGAGGAATGAACCTTGGCTTCAGTGAAACCTCCGCGAGAGCCTCCACATTCTCCTGATTCATCCGCCATATTTTGACCTTAGAATCTGCACCTCCTGTTGCAAATACATTGCTCCGTCCCAGAGAGGCAATGACGTTAATAGTGCCAACATGTGCGTCGGTCGTAGCAGTCGATACAAAAGTCTCGTCAAGACCAGCCTTCCACACAATCAATTTGCCATCTGCAGCACCCGTAGCCAGCAGCTCAGACGAGGTATAGGACTGGGTTGGTAAAAATTTCACTGCAGTGACTTTATCAGTGTGTCCCGCAAGTAATGCAGACACGCCGGGTTGAGATGCATTTTGCGGAGACCAGATGCCGACATTCTGATCGGCACCAAAGGCAACAAAGCCTGAGGCCACCGACCAGTCAGCCGCTGCACTATGCCTATTGCCCCCGGCGCTGTAGTATTCGTCTACTATGAATTCAGTCATGAAGCGGAGAATCCCAGAAAGTTTGATATATTGAGGGTAAGAAAAAATAGTCCATGAGTGAATACGGTGGAGGACTTTGCGCGCGCCGCCACTCAAGATGGCTTTTGCACGTGACTCGAGCTTGTCCTTAGCAAAAATTACCTAATCTGCGACGTCAACCTACCTAGGTAACCAGATATCTTGGGACGAGGTGGGCGTCGAGGCGCCGCGGTTCATAGGGGAGTGTATCATTCCTCCATTACATCATGCGGAGTACCTCAAGTTTGAATAAGTTGTCACTACAATTTTACCCAGATATAGTACTCCGTAGGGAGAAGCCAAATCTTTACCAGCAGCCACTGTGAAGGAATACGAGCACCAAATTTGCTTCGCCTCAATGAATTGTATTTCACAGTGCAACCACAGCGCTAAATGGCCTGCTTGATGAGTCACCCCTGTCGCGTCACAACTCAGACAGAATCATCACAAATTCTGTGATTCCGCTGAATCAAGGTCTACATCTGGCGATTGTCAATACCATGCAGCGGGCGTTCCCGAGTACCACATCGTCATAATTTCCTACTGGGCAAAGGAAATCCCTGCTCCTTTTCAATCCGATGAGGCGCAGAGCGAATTCGCCGTGAGAACTTCCATGCAAGGCTGATTATGTACTTTGCAGATGTTAGCAAGCTCAGCCCCAGCACTGAACACCTGAGTCAAACCAAGAGTTTACCCGCTGAGCGGCAGCCAGTAAATGTGTAAGTTCATTCACTACCCATGACTCCTAGTTCGTGTTTCTTTGGCATAAAGATGGCCTTGACCGTTTCCACCGTCTATCAGAATTTCTTGTGGACGGGTCTCTGAAACAGAAAATAATAAAAGAAAAACAATCACCGGATACTACCCTTCTAGTCTGTAAACAAGCAGTGGAATTCTGAAACCTTGAAAATGGCGACGATGAACAAAGCGGCCAGAGCAGCCCTGGCAAAAGAAACCATAAACAAACAGATCCCCTCGATTTTGTCTTCTAATCCTCGAGCAAAATCCGGTGTACACAGATCACGCCGGCTTTTGGGCAATGTCGATTTACCGAAGCTGCCCGCTGGGGCAGGCAAACCGGACCACACTATCACTATCACGATTCGACCACTTGACACCTTGGAGGCGGCCCGAGCAATCCACGATGAGGATTCCAAAGCACATATCGCCGTTCTAAACATGGCGTCTCCATTACAACCAGGTGGTGGTGTGGTGCGAGGAGCCAAGGCACAGGAAGAAAGCCTCTGCATGCGGTCGACACTTTACCCAAGCTTGCGACCGGAATGGTATCGACACAAGCCAGACACGGTCATCTACACACCAGACGTCCTTGTTTTCAAGTCTCCATCTCCAGAACTAAATCTACTCGACCCCAAGGATCAAATCTATGTCGATGTGATATCCTGTGCGGCGCCGAGACATCCAGAAATCAAGCAGCTCCCTGATGGAACGGTAAAGTACGAGGACCCGAGGGACGAGGAGGCCATGGCTTTGAAGATCAAATATATCATGCGTACGGCGGTTAAGACGTCAGCCACTCATGTCGTTCTTGGGGCGATTGGATGCGGTGCATACCGCAATCCTATCAAGGAAGTGGCTGGTATGATGCGCCGATGCCTTCTCGGACGAGGACAGGGAAGACCACTTGACGAAGACTGGGCGGCTGCTGGCATCAAAAGCGTTGTTTTCGCGATTCTTGATGAGAGTCCAAAACAAGAAGTTTGGGATGGATTTGTGGCAGAGTTCTCCGGGCATGAAAATGTAGTCATTGAGGAGAAAAATTAGATGCTCATAATGTTGTAGCCTCAACACATTTCAATTCTCTCATAAAATCAGTCATCTTTCAATAATGAGCCGGCTTAGCTTGTTAGAATCGTACTTCTCCAACTCTGTATTTGATTTCATGTGATCTGAGGGCCGTGACAGGTCAGCCCGTGGCCCGTTCAGAACCATCCACCGCAGCACCTGGTTCATTCAGGCCCTTTGAGTCACCACTGACCCAATTGACGTCAAGGAACAGATACGAAATTTTCCATCCATCCCGCTCTTTACGAAAGCTCCAGTAATAATAGCCACCTTCTGAGAAGATCTGGCCCATGTCCTCGGAATGCGTTCCACAGACAGCAAATAGTGCCGAGCGACCATGCGCTACGGTCTCGGAGTCGAATATAATGGTGGCGTTAGATGAGAGATGCTAGAAGGTGTTTATTAGTGTTTAGATCCCAAGAGGAATACATTAGGAAGGGCGTCCAGAGCCACTGCATCGAGTGCTGCTGGCACTTGAACCGAGCGCACACTTGCCATCATTCGATGAAACCTCAGCTCTGCATTGAGGCACCAGTCCGCCAATTCTTTGGTACCAGCGTGCGTGCCGAATGGGTATGTGACATTACAGTCATCGGTGAACAACGCAGCCCACCTGTCAGCGGCTGACGAATCCACCATGCACACGTCCAGTGTGTATGCATAGTTGTTGAGCAGATCTGTAATGTTTTGTGGCTCAAACAAATAGTGTACTTGGTCCTTAATGGTGGATAGCTGTATCCGATGGAGATGGTCGCCCACTGGCTTGACATAGGAGTATGCCAGTGGATGATCTACTTGTAGTAGAGCTGGGCGTGGCATTTTTTTCAGTAGAGACTTGACGTTGGCTGATCCTAGATGTTGATTCCGTTGCAGGCCTGGCGGCCCTTGTTCGACATACAAGGCTTGGATTTCCTGGATCTAGCAAGGTAATAACTCACAGAATAGATGCAAGATCTTTTTCAGGAGGCCGGGGTCAACTATGCCTTATGAAGTCTGGCCAAGGGGTTTCATTTTCGGCTAGACATCCTCTGGCTTCTCTCTCCGTCAACACCTCCGTGTGGGGTTGTGTCCAGAGAGGCTATGTATGATAGGAACAGTTCTCCAATGGGCAAGACAGTACAACTTGATTCTTGCGGTGGGTGAATCGACCTCCTGATCCATAGACTCCAATTGGTGAGTAGTACATACCAAGACAGGCACCTTAACGACACTGGCACTTGGGGGGCCAAGATAAGTGAAAGTTGCCCCAAGCTCACCTCCCTTTTGGGACGAGGATGATGCCCCCTTAATAATAATATTATGGTTATTCCCCGAAACTCACAACGCGCTATAGTCGTTTGAGGGCCATGCCAAAAGGGGTGCGGTCGGGGTACCCATCGCAGCTGCGTCGGGCACTTAACACGCCCTGTGTTTGCTTCTATCCTGCTGAAGCCACTCAATTCCACTTCTCCCCAAGAACCATCTAATTATCCGCTCCTACTATCTAGCACATTCTGGAAGAGAGTTAAACGAAGAGACGACACGTATTGTAGGGCTATTGAATGACGATGTGTGCTATTATCATCTAATTGAGTCGGCTGCTCGTTAAAAGAATCTAGCATCATGAGAGATCTTGACAACACCCTCTTCTTTGAGGGCTATCCGTGATCATAAGCCATATGTCCCGAAATCAGAAGGATAGAGGAGTCGACCACCCAATGTCGCCGCCCATACGAGTTTTCCCTATTTCCTCGCAATTCTTCGGAATCTTCGTCATGAGCACTCGAAGGCGTGAAACTGGACTGTGGCGAAAGTTGGATCCGGACTTCATCTGGCCAATGCAGCCTCACTTTGTAGCCTCGCATAATGAACCCGTCGGTGGCAACGGTACTTCCTTCCTCGGCCGTCTGCCACGTGAGGCCGAAATCAGTACAGATCTCAACGTACTCCGTGAAAGAGCCTAGGTAGAGCTGTCCCACAAATAAGTTCAGTCTGGTAACATGTGGGCGTGGCAGGGTCGACCGTTTCGGTATTGCCGCAGCGCGATACAAGCCAAGGGCAACCCATCAATCGGTCGGATCTCCAAGGTCGGCATTAGAGCGTTGAGGTGCAGCCTCACTCTTTGGGAATTTCGTATATCGATCAGGAGAAGACCCTGGACCACTTCGAGGGGAACGCCTGGATCGTAGTCGCCGAGAGACTTGCATAGATGCACGGCAGACAGATCGCTGGCAATCCAGAACTCAATGATGATCAGCAGCAGGACGTAAAAGCCCTCGGGATTGCCAGTATACAGGAGAGACGCTGCTCGATATTACGTCGCGATCAAGGCAACCAACTTTCTGCAGATGTCCCCATCGCCTTTGTGGTGCTCCAGCCATTGAGGCATCCCCAATGCCACACATGCTTCAAAGGTTTGAGGTTATACACCACATAGTCTTTGGAGGAGCACGGAATAGTTGGAAGGGCGTCTGCCTGGTATTTAACCAGAACCGAGGTAGTTTGGAAGGCATTCATGGCGTTCCGATGTACTTCCTCGAGGAGTCGACAAATCCAGCTGAGCCGTGAATAGGAGTGAAGGACACCCTGCTCGAAGTCCAGGATTTCGAGGGCTAAGAGATCCAGGCGAGGCGAGGCCTGCTGAATGACTCTCTGTCGCCTCCCACGAATATGTGCGGCGGTTCTGCGCATGACGCTTCAACGACTTCGATTCCAGCTCGAGGTCCGGATGGAACGAGCTGGAGAAGGAGGCGGCCAAGCTGAGCATAGAGCAAATCCACAGAGTATATCGGATGGGAGCAACAGTTGAACCATCTTCGCCATCAGGAACACTATGAAAGTCTTGTAATAGCCTGTCGACAGATATCCTGAGCCTGCCAGTCTCAAGAAGCCCTTTTGCATAGCGACCTGAAGAAGGATCCAGACGGGTGATCTTCGCCACGGCAACAACGCATCACTTAAGGGCCTCCTAGCTTGTCGTTCTCGCCGGCAGACATTGACGTCTAGACAATGATCAGGCAAATCAAGCTTGGCCTTCCCATTCTCCAAGTTACGTCTATTAGGATCAACTTTTAAAGTGGAACATTAGGCCATATGCACCCCGTCGCCTCTGAGAGGTGCACTGTTTTGGTACTACGACGAGGTTTTCTGTATTAACGGGATGACGACAGTACTGGGCTTGGACGGTTGATGGACAATAATTAGTAAATATTCTGTATGAATTTAACTAGAATCTTTGATGAGTCCAAGCACAGCCTAAGTTATTGCTTGAAGTGCCAAGCCTTCTGTGGATTCGCGTCAATCGCGATTCGCGACCCCAAGGCAGTCGATCTCCAACGCAGTCATGGCGCGGTCCTGAATAGAGAACCCTCAAGAGTTTTACTTTCTTCTCAATCACATTCCACTCTTTCAGCAACTGAATAGAATCGGATGAATTAGTCGAAATGGCTGACTACGATCGACGACCACGACGGGGAGGAGGAGGAGGAGGAGGTGGTGGTGGTGGTGGTGGACAGTTTAACAACCGCAAAAGACGATACAGAGGTACAATCCCTTTCTCGAAGGCCCACAAGTTCTTCTTCTGATTATAGCAGAGGACGATTACGATGACCGACGACCCCAACGCCGTCGATACGAAGAGCCACTTGCTGTTTCACTCCGCAAACAGGTCCTGTCGATCGCCGAGAATGTCTGTGACCTGTACACCCTTTTATACTCATTTCGTCGCTAACTATCTTGCAGCCGATCAGACGGGTTGAGGATGATGTTGTGGCCATTGCGAAGATTCTTGCAGAGAATTACTTCGACCATGATCTCATCTCAGGCTTCCTGGATCTGGTTGTACACATGTAAGACTCGCATTTGTTCGAATCGTCAGACGTGGGAAACTAACTGTCTCTCAGGCCACAGGAGCAGCCACTGAAGACCCCATTCATCGCCGCGATTGTCCTCCATGCAAATGCTTTGAAGCCCGAACTGACCACCGATGTGTTGGCAAAAGTTGGAGAAGGTCTACAAAAGCAACTAGACGGCGGCGCCTGGAGAGAGGCCAAGCTGTACTTGCGATTTTTAGGCTGTCTTCAAGGGATCTTTGACGATGATGGCGTTTTCCGAGTACTGGAAGAGCTGTTCTCCCGTGCGGCAGACCTTCAGATGAATTCTTCTGAGGATGTACGTTTTCCGCATCTTGTGCTTTGTATCTTTGCTAACTTCCGAGCTAGTCTTTGGGTTTGGAGCTCGTCAAGCTCATTCTCATGACAATCCCTTATGCGATGGCCTCTTCTGCTACGGGCTTCGAAAGTCAGGCCAACAGCCTGCTTGAGAAGACCGACATCATCGCATCAACCGCACATCCTCTCGAAACTCTAGTTGACCCTTTCCCATCCCCTGAGGCGGGAGCACCAGCCAGTTCGGAGAGTGCACTTGCGCTTCTTCAAAAGCATATGCAAGAAGAGGCGAGTAATTCATGGGAGCTGGCTTGCTTACCTCGTCCCTGGAAAGGAGGTCGGTCTGCAGAGGCCGAAGAATTATTGGCACAAGCACAAAAGCACGCTTTCCCCCAGGTCACTGTACCGGAGACCGTACAGACTGGACCTCGCTCGATCTTTCCCGAAATATACTTGTCTGTCTATGGTGAGCAAGAGATTGAAACGGTTCCCTCAGCCTCAGACTCCTCCGCCTTACTCATTCGCGACGCATTATCCGACACCATCAACGTACTCGACTTCAACCGAAATGTTGCCGCAAAATTTCTTATCGACGTCGATTGTTATTTTGCACCAGAAACTTTCGTGAAAAGGGCTACAGCATTCGACAAACTGCGTGAGGTGGCAGGAGACAAAGCAACCTGGAAACCTGAGGACGTTATAGTTGACGCCACTTTCGGCCAACTTCTCCAACTGCCAGCTCCTGAGCACAAGTTGGTCTACTATCACTCTGTGTTGACAGAGGCTTGCAGGCTAGCTCCGGCTGCAGTTGCACCTAGTCTGGGAAGAGCGATCCGATATCTGTACCGTAATGTGGACAGGATAGACCTTGAGCTCTCTCAGCGTTTCCTGGACTGGTTTGCCCATCATCTGAGCAATTTTGGCTTCACATGGAAATGGACTGAATGGTATATGTTCTCCCCCCTCAAATGACAGTCCGCCATACTAACACACTGCAGGGTCGGCGATGTCGATCTCCCAAATATCCACCCCAAAAAGGCGTTTATTGTTGACGCTCTGGACAAGGAGATCCGACTCAGCTTCTCGAAGCGTATCAAGGGGACGTTGCCAGAGCCTTACCAAGCACTGATTTCCGATGAAAAGGAGAAAGACTCGCCCGACTTCAAATATAATGATGAAGCCACCCCATTTGCAACACAGGGCAAAGAAATCGCGCAGCTCATTCGGAAGAAGGCAGCAAGTGAGGAGTTTGCCCCTCTCCTCGAGTCCATCGAGCAAGAAGCCGCAGCAGCAGGCATGCCAGACCCCCAACTTGCTTCCACAGACGCCTTCATGACGTCCATCTGCTGGGTCGGTTCCAAATCGATGTCCCACGTGATTGCCTGCATAGAGCGCAGCAAAGAGCGCCTCCTGGAAATCGGCAACGGCAACCCGACCGCTCGCAAGCAGATCATCACGTCTGTGATGGAGTACTGGAAGTTCCAACAAGGCGTCGGCGGCGTGATTCTGGACAAGCTCCTGAACTACAACATCCTGACGCCCGCCAGTGTGGTCGAGTGGGCACTGATCGACCATGTCCAGCACGGCACCTTCCTCGCCAGCGCCTGGGGTTACGAGCTGATCAGCAACACAGCCAGGAAAGTCGCGAACCGCGTGAAGAGTGTCGTCGATGCGATCCGTCAGCCCGGTCTGGACGACGAGCAGAGCGCGCAGCTCCAGCAGGCGCTGGCGCAGGAGCAGGAGGACATGAAGGCCCTATTCACGACCATCGAGGAGGCGGTCGTGAGCCTCCGCGACGGACACCAGGATGAGAGGATGGAGAGTAGCGAGGAGGACGAGGCGATGCTCAAGGCGTGGAGCGGCAAGTGGGTGAGAGTCTTCCAGCGCAGGTACGCCGTCGAGGAGAGCTGGGTCCGAGAAGAGCTGGCGAAACCCATCCCTGTCGTCGAGGAACCCGCTCCAGCGCCCACTGCGGGAGATGCGCTGATGAACGAAGCACCCTCTGCCGCGGCGACGAATGGTGCAGGCGAAAATGGCACCGTAATGGTAGACGACGACGGAATTGAGTAGAGACAGACAAACCTTGGGGGGGCTGGTGGTGTGTGTGTATGTGTGTGTGCGTGGGCATCTCGCTTTGGCATTCATTGCGCGTGGCTGGCAGACCGCCACCTTTTCTGTATATCAAAAATTATTCCAAAAACAATTTGTTTCCCTGATCTCCTTCATTCCCACCCTGCCCACCCCCCCATATCATTGATTCATGTCTCTCGACCAGATTGGAGGCCACCTCCTACCTCCATCCAGTACTCTCTACTCTCTACTCTCTACTCTCTGTATCATGCATCTCTGACGTTCCCCCCTCACCCTTCCTTCCTCGTTGGCACCGGCACCTGCATGTACGTACTCGCAGTAATTACCGTATAATAATAGTGCTCCCGTAGGGATCGATCTATATCAGATGGATGCAGGATCACGTGTCCAGACATATAATAATCAATTGACGCGGCCTTTTTGGGGGGGAGGGGGGTGGTAAGGGGGAAGGGATTTACAGCCGGGCTTGGCATTAGGTACGAGTTCGAGTAAGTACGTAGTACTGGGCGGTGGTTGGATCACGAGGCTTACGAGTACTCGACGGGTAACGCGACCGAGCTGAAAGCGACTGGAGGCCATTCCAGGAATATGCCAAGCGCTACTCCTTACTGGTAGACGGTCAGAGAAGGATATCTTACTACAGACGATTGTAAAAGGATATTACCCAATGGCCTTGGTCCAAATGGGAATGATGGTTAAAGAAGAAAGGCCCTGGTCAGTGTGACCATAGAGCTTCTGTGATCCAAATTGTCTAGAGGCGAGTGTTTGTGGCCTTCTCAGCAAGAAAAGGTCCCCATACGCTGCCTGTATAAGCACGTTCATATGCTGTCCGTTGCATATTGTGAGCAAAGGTTCGGTGGCCGGCATTGTCTGTAGCCCATCCCCCAGTTCAATTTCTTCCCCCCACCGCAATCATAGCATAGCTGTAAACACGCTGACCCCATTTCGTTTGACCAGAGTACAATATTCCTCCCAGACCATAGTTCGGTCAATTTTCGTAGACGCTCAGCTCAACTAGTACCCTTTATGCAGGTGCCCCCACATCTCCAATTCCTCGTGGCCTTCATAATCAAAGCCTATGCTTTTCAGGACCCATGCCCTCCTCAATGCTTAAAATATCCATCTAGACACAGTGACTCGGTGCAAGCCTTGACAGCATCGGGCGCGATTTGCGTGGATGCTAGCGAACATGCATGCGGTGACGGACATATCAATGTTCAAAAACCCTCTCGGCGTAATCTCGTTATAGCATTTGAGGCTTTCTTGAATCAATCAAGTCGTGCCATCATCTCCTCTTTAGAAAGTGGGTGGAAATTGTCTATATCGAGACCTTTTGAGGCAAGAATTGTTCGTGCGTGGGCCGGGACGAGTTGAGAGTTGAGATGTGGTGCGATCGAGAGTTCTGTTCATCAGATTAGTAAGATAGGAAAAAGGCTGGAGTTGGACAAAACTAACCATGTCGTGAAAAGTCGAAGAGAGGAGGAAGGTCGCGGGAGGAGCCACTGGCATGACGAGAATCAGGAAGACGAGTATTGGGCTCTCTCAATTCATCGAAGAAAGGCTGGCACATTGCGTCAATGGCTGAGAGTCTTTGGGTTGGTGTATACTCCAAGAGGGCGGAAATTAGATCGATGGCATCGGGAGAAGCTTTCCGGAAGACCTTGTTGAATGGATGGGGCTTGATTTGAGGAAATTTGTGCTCCATATAGTTGGGATTCATCGTTCGGATCTGGTCCCGAGTTGGGGTACCCAGCACTTTGATGATTTCGACCAGTTGGTCGATACCCGACTCACCGGGGAAGAGTGGTTGGCCCAGCATCAACTCTGCCATGACACAGCCAGTTGACCAGACGTCTAATTCAGTTAGCAGTGGGCCCTACAAGTAGAATGGACCTCTTACCTATCTTGGTAGTGTAATTTGTTGCACCAAATATCAATTCGGGAGCGCGATAGTAGCGTGAGCAGATGTAGGAGACATTGGGCTCATTTTCGACTAGAATTTTTGCACTTCCAAAATCACAGAGTTTCAACACACCAGTTGTCGGGTCAAGAAGAAGATTTTGAGGTTTGATATCTCGATGGCAGATGCCTTGGGAGTGAATGTAGGCTAGTGATCGGAAGAGTTGGTAGATGTAGAGCTTAACTTCCAAGATTGGCATTGTGGTCTTCATCTTGTTGAAGTAGCGCGAGGCTCGGTAAACCGTCTCGGGGACATACTCGAGGACCAAATTGAGATAGACTTCATCTTTCTGGTTTGGAAAAAACATAAGATTAGATTCTGAATGAACTGCAGATGGGAGGGACGTGAAATGGGTACAACATACACGTTCACCATTGGAGTAGTAGAATGCCTTCAACTCAACGATGTTTGGGTGCCGGACAATCCGCATTATCTGCAACTCACGATTCTGTTCACAGTCAGTTTGAAGGTTCACGCGTTGCCAGGCCGGTTGAAGGCAAAGATGGCATGACTTGCCTTGAATCGTTTGTCCTGAAGCACCCGCTTGATGGCAGCGTCCTCCCCGCTGGGAGAGAGCTTCGTCTGGAAGACGACACCGAATGAACCATTGCCGACGATTTTGCATTGAGTGTATTGCATTTCTCGTGTCTCGCCGGTGAGTCCATCCTGCACTTTCTCCCGTACAACTTCTATAAGGATAGGTCAGCGCACGTGCTCGAGTGGCCAGGGCCGGGGGTCTGGGGTCTGGGGGATAGTATGTTGGATCAAGGGAACGTACCGCCCATGCGCAAGCCCGAGAAGACTCCTCCAGGCCTGTTTTGCGACATTGTCGAGTGCTAAGGGAGTGTGGAATCCACTTTGGCGACTAGGGTCTGATGGCAACAAGACAGTAAGGAGGCTGTCGAGAAGGCAGAGGAAAGGGAGGCTGCGGGAGGGTTGACGATGAAGGCGAGGACAGGAGTCGAGTTGAGTTTTGGTGTAGGGGGGACGGCGATGGCAAGGATGCCTGAGACGTGAACGTCAAGACTCGAGATGGATAGAGGTCCAGGGCAAGTATGCAGGATGAGGTGCGGGAGCAGGTGAGGGTTGGTGGAAGAAACGCTAATTTCCCCACTTTGCGTAGGTGAGGCTTTCGAAATGAGGTGTGGGAACTCGTGCAGCGATGATGGAACCGGGGGTGTGTGGATGGGAAGCGGTTGACGGGAGGGCAGCGATGCAGGTGAAGGCGAACAGGAACACGGTCTCCCAACCGTAGGAAGATGGAGGCAGTGGTGAAGGTCGTAAAGATGCGAAATTGTGAAGAGAGTGCGTCAGGTAGTGGTGGAAGTAGCAGTAATTGTAGGTGTGGGTGTTGGAGGCAGCTAGAGGAACTTAGGTAGGGCGAGGTCGAGGCGATGGAGAAGGAGAAGAGGGCAAGAGGTGCAAGAGGAGTCTGTTGGTTTTTTTTGGGTTGTCAAAGACGACAACAATAATACCAGGTTTATCCTTTTGGACCAGTCGTAGGGGAAGGAATAAAATAGAGGGGGAAAGGGCAGGTGAAATGCAGGAGTTCCCAGTTAGCAGGACGACTTCTGTGTGAGAGCCCCCAGGGTACAGGTAACGGGTGGTGGTTTAGTGCTCGTAGGTCCAGCGTAGTAGGAGGAAGGATGGAGTAGCGTCAGGAGGAGCGGCGGTGGCAACCAGCAGGAGGGGAGGAAGAGGAGGACGAGGGCGCAGGCAAGATGTGCCAGTTAGGCAAGGTAGGCGGCAGGACGCACTAAGAGCAATAAAGAATAATAAGAGGCCGGGGGGCGCGGGTTCTTTGGGCCTATAGGGGGCGTTTGGGCGGCAGGCTTTGGGCTGTCCTTTGGTCTTTTGGTCCTTGGGTCAGGCTCTCCTTGCTCCTCGTCCTCCGTACTACCGCCTTTGTTATTGGATGGCTGTGAGTCTATTTGGCGGAGGGTGAGTGGTTATGATCCAAACGTCGGTTCGTGCATCTGCTCAGACTCAGATGCAGATCTAGACAGAGAGCAATGCGGGGGGACAGGGAGAGGCAGGACACTGGCATGTCAGGTCAGTAGCGAGTGGTCAGTAGTTAGTGGACCGGTCAAACGTAGGCGCAGCCAAGGCGCGCGGGCCAGCAT
>Ga0105239_10001161_pt1 | contig 36164 bp, 34 predicted proteins | sample KBSC44metaG_FD_92761 | JGI IMG/M metagenome (GOLD analysis project Ga0105239, IMG submission 92761) | Corn rhizosphere microbial communities from Kellogg Biological Station, Michigan, USA - KBS C4-4 metaG | ecosystem: Host-associated > Plants > Roots > Rhizosphere > Soil | place: Michigan, USA... | reverse complement strand
TCGAATCGCGCGCGAGCGTCAGCCCGACGCCGGATTTCACGAGATCGAGCATCGAGGTTTCCTGATCGACCTCGGCAACTTTGATGGGGCTCGCCCCGGCTTCGGCGAAGCGGCGCGACAACAACCGCTGATGCGCCGATGCGGCCGGCGTCCAGATCCACGGCAGCGCGGCCAGCGCGCGCCAATCGCTTGCCCGGCTCACACGGTCCTTCCAGCCGGCCGGCGCGAGTACGCGGTACTGAAAGCGCGTGAGTGTGGCCGTGTGAAAGAGTCCTTCCGGCATGCCGTCTTCGACGGGTTGGCCGATGTAGTAGCCGACATCGAGCTCGCGGGCGCGGATCTCCTGCGCCACCCAGCCCGACATCCCATGACGTAGCGCGGTTTCGATCTGAGGATAGGTTTCCACGAGCTGCTTGAGAAACCCGCCCAGGCGCAGGAAATGGGGATCGAGAATCGTACCGATACGCAGCTTGCCGCGCACTTCCTGGCGCAGCGCTGCCGCCGCCCGCTCCACATCGCCGGCCGCGGCGAGCGCGCGTTCCGCGTGGGGCAGCAGCACTTGTCCGTCGCGCGTCAGAACGAGCCCATGCGCCGTGCGTGAAAACAGCGCCACGCCGAGCGTTTCCTGCAAATTCTTCAGTTGCAGACTGACGGCCGGCTGGGTGAGGTGCAGCTGCGCGGCCGCCCGCGTCAGATTGCCGACGCGGGCGACGGTGACGAACGCACGCAGCAATGTCAGGTCCATGCCGCGATATTAGCGCGGCTTATATCGCAATTGAACAGAACTCATTGGATTTCCCTGATCGCGGGCGCGTACGCTTGCGAGCGACGAGCAACCGCGGGGAGTGCGCCATGGACAAAGAGACGATATCAGCCGGCGAATTCGACTATGTGATCGTCGGCGCGGGCACCGCGGGGTGCGTTCTTGCCGCGCGGCTCAGCGAGGACAGCAGCGCAAGCGTGCTGCTGATCGAGGCGGGCGGCAAGGACGACTATCACTGGATTCATGTTCCAGTCGGCTACCTCTACTGCATCGGCAACCCGCGCACCGACTGGCTCTATCGCACCTGCGCCGAACCGGGCCTGAACGGGCGCGCGTTGTCGTATCCGCGCGGACGTGTGCTCGGCGGCTCGTCTTCGATCAACGGCATGATCTATATGCGCGGTCAGCGCGAGGATTATGACGAATGGGCCCGCATCACAGGCGATGCTTCGTGGTCGTGGGATGCGGTTCTGCCGGTCTTCAAGCGCAGCGAAGATCACCACGCCGGCGGCGATACATGGCACGGTGCGGGCGGTCCCTGGCGCGTCGAGCGGCAGCGCCTGAAATGGAAAGTGCTCGAGGCGTTTCACGAGGCCGCTCAGCAGGCGGGCATTCCCGCCACCGACGATTTCAATCGCGGCGACAACACCGGCGTCGGCTATTTTGAAGTCAATCAAAAGCGCGGCGTGCGCTGGAATGCATCCAAGGCGTTTCTGCGGCCGGCGCTTGCTCGGCCCAATCTCACGGTCGTGACCGATGCGCACGTGAATCGGCTCGTGTTCGAGGGCAGGCGGTGTGTGGGTGTGGCGTATCGGCGCGGCAACCCCGCCGTTGGCGAGGGGGGAATGCGCGAGTTCGTCGCGCGTGCGCGCGGCGAGGTCGTCGTCGCGGCCGGTGCCGTCAATTCGCCGCAGCTGCTCGAGCTGTCGGGCATCGGCAATGGCGCGCGTCTTCAGCGGCTCGGTATCGGTGTCGTGCAGGATCTGCGGGGCGTCGGCGAGAACTTGCAGGATCACTTGCAGTTGCGCATGGCCTACCGTGTGCACGGCGTACGCACGCTCAATACGCTGTCGGCTCACTGGTGGGGCAAGCTGTGGATCGCCGCGCAATATGCGTTCTCGCGCAGCGGCCCCATGTCGATGTCGCCTTCGCAGCTTGGCGCGTTCGCCAAGTCGTGCCCCGACGATTTGTCGATCACGCGTCCCGATATCGAATATCACGTGCAGCCGCTCTCGCTCGACCGCTTCGGCGAGCCGCTGCATCGCTTCAATGCATTTACCGCATCGGCTTGCCATCTTCGGCCGACTTCGCGCGGCAGTATCCACCTCCAATCTCCCGATGCGAGCACGCCGCCGCTCATTGCACCCAATTATCTGTCGACCGACTACGATCGCCATGTGGCCGCCAATGCACTGCGGCTCACGCGGCGCATCGTGGCTTCGCCGGCGCTCGCCCGCTACATGCCGCAGGAGATCATCCCGGGCATCGAGTTCCAGACCGAGGACGAGCTCGTCAAGGCAGCCGGTGCGGTAGGCACGACGATCTTTCATCCGGTCGGGACCTGCCGCATGGGCGTCGCCGACGATCCCGCCGCTGTCGTCGATTCCCGCTTGCGCGTGATCGGGGTGGCGGGGCTGCGCGTTGTCGATGCGTCGGTAATGCCGACAATCACATCGGGCAACACCAATTCGCCGACGTTGATGATCGCGGAGCGTGCGAGCGAGATGATTCGCGCCGACCGGCGAGTGGATCCGCGTGTATCCACGATCAATGCCGATCAACAGGTTGTGCCCGGCGCAGTGGACGTATCGGCTGGCCAATCGGTCGGGCGTCTCACCGACGCGAAGGCATAGTCCGTAGCCGATGCACGGCGAGCGACGATGAAAAGCTTTTCGGTGCAGTGGTGTCCGCTTCGTGAAAACCGGCCATTTGCATTGGCGCAATGGCTAGAGTTCCCACTGTCGAAATCAAGCAGTGCGGAGCCTCTCTCATGGGAAACGACATCGGACCGACTGGCCCCCGTGCGACGGGCGGAAGTGACGGTGAGCCGGCTCATCCGGTGAATCAAGCTGCCGAAACGCCGGCGCACGCGGCGACGCCTCGCGCGAACCACAGTGCACTCCTCGCAAAACTCGTTGGGCCCGTGCGGCGAATGGCTGGTGCCATGCGCGATTTCCGGGCTTCCTCATCAGCGGATGATGCGCGCGCGGCCGAGTTGCGCGCAAAGACGCTCGATCACGCGCGGAAATCCTGGCATGCATGCACGATGGACAACGGCAACTACGCCCAAATCCTGGACTCGATCGCGCGCTCGATCACATTCGACGGGCTGTTCGACGAACCGCCGCCGCTCGGCCATGTTTCGGGCGGCGCCCCGAAGCGGGTGGCCGAGCATCCGGCTCGCCAAGCCGTCGACCCGAGCAACGTGGAGGAGCTGCGGACGGTATTTTCGGACATGCTGGCGTTGTCATCGAGCCTCCCAGCCCATAGCCAGCGCCACTGGGTCGCAGCGCTCGTCCGGATTGCCGGCATGCTGCCGTACTCGCAAGGAGAGCAAAGCGAGCAACGCCAGGCGCTGTCAGCTGCACGACAGGCATGGGACAGACGGAAAATCCGCGCCGCGGATTACGCGGGAATTCTTTCGATGCTCGGCCGAGGCGCCAGTTCGGCGCATCCAAAGGTCGACCCGGAATTGCTCGACGACATTTCCATGGAGTCCTTGAAATTGCCTGTCCCGTTCAGAGCGGCGCTCGCCCGCTCGCTGGAGCAGGCGGCCATCGCGCCCGAACAGGAATAGTCCGGCGTTCGAGTCCCGGGAGTCCCGGGTTACGTAAACAAACCTAAGTGCAAATCCCGATGAATGCGCTGCATCATTGGGGAGACAATCCCCGATGCCGCATGGTGCGGGGCCGACCTTCCCGCAATGATGCACCATGCCAAAAAATGGCGGGGCTTGCGTCTTGACACCCAAACCCCGTTCCGATGCGACGCGCCCACCCGGCGCGCGTGACAAAGCGGCGCAACGCGCAACTTCGGCATGGAAGGGGACATGATTCTCGGCGACACGATTCTCGAAACGCGCGGGCTCACCAAGGAATTCAAAGGATTCACGGCCGTGAACGGCGTGAACCTGCGCGTGCGCCGCGGCTCGATCCATGCGCTGATCGGCCCGAACGGCGCGGGCAAGACGACCTGCTTCAACCTGTTGACCAAGTTTCTCGAACCCAGCGCGGGCCAAATCGTTTTCAACCATGTCGATATCACGCGCGAGCGGCCCGCCCAGATTGCGCGCCGGGGCATCATTCGTTCGTTCCAGATATCGGCCGTGTTTCCGCATTTGACGGTCTTGCAGAACGTTCGCGTGGGTTTGCAGCGTACGCTCGGCACCGCGTACCACTTCTGGCGCTCGGAGCGCACGTTGGAGGCGCTCGATGCGCAGGCCCACGATCTGCTATCGCAGGTGGGTCTGACCGATTTTGCCGATACGCCGACGGTCGAGTTGTCGTACGGCCGCAAGCGCGCGCTCGAGATCGCGACGACGCTGGCCATGGAGCCGGAACTCATGCTGCTCGACGAGCCGACACAGGGCATGGGACACGAAGATGTCGATCGCGTGACCGCGCTCATCAAGAAAGTCTCGGCGGGCCGGACCATCCTCATGGTCGAGCACAACATGAACGTGATCGCGGGCATCTCCGACACGATCACGGTCTTGCAGCGCGGCGAGGTGCTGGCCGAAGGCAGTTATGCGGAAGTTTCGAAGAATCCGCTCGTGATGCAGGCGTACATGGGCAGCGCCGAGGCCGCCCTCACAGGGGCGCACGGATGAACCAGATGGCGCATCAAACGCATCAAAACATCGAAGCCGACGCGCGGGCGGCAGCCGTCGCGCCGCAGGGCACGCCTGCGCTGACCATTGCGGGCTTGCAGGCGTGGTACGGCGAGTCGCACATCCTGCATGGCGTCGATCTCACGGTGAACCGCGGCGAAGTCGTGACGCTGCTTGGCCGCAACGGGGCAGGGCGCACCACCACGCTGCGCGCGATCATGGGGCTCACCGGGCGGCGTACAGGCTCGATTCGCATCGGCGAACGCGAGACGATCGGTCTGCCTACGCACAAGATCGCGCACTGCGGTGTCGGGTATTGCCCCGAGGAACGCGGTATCTTTTCGAGCCTGTCCTGCGAAGAGAATCTGATCCTGCCGCCGCTGGTGGGCGCCGGCAAGGACGCGATGCCGATCGACGAGATCTACACCATGTTCCCGAACCTGAAGGAGCGGCGCGCAAGCCAGGGCACGCGGCTGTCGGGCGGGGAGCAGCAGATGCTGGCCGTGGCGCGTATCTTGCGCACCGGGGCGAACCTGCTGCTGCTCGACGAGATCTCCGAGGGGCTCGCGCCCGTCATCGTGCAGACATTGGCGCGCATGATCCTGACGCTCAAGGCGCGGGGTTATACCATCGTCATGGTCGAGCAGAACTTCCGCTTCGCGGCGCCGCTTGCGGACCGGTTCTATGTCATGGAACACGGTGGCATCGTCGAGCACTTCGAAGCAAGCGAGCTCGAACGCAAGATGCCCGTGCTGCACGATCTGCTCGGCGTTTGAGGCTCCACAAGCGTTTCCTTGCATGCGGCGCGACGCGACGCATGCGTCAAAATAGTTGCACGAACAACCATAAGCGAAGGAGATTCTGATGAGGACCAGTTTGTTCGCAAGCGCTGCCCGGACGCTCGCGCTGACCGCTACCGCGCTCGCCGCCGGGCTCGCGGCGCAGCAGGCCACCGCGGCCGAGAATCAAGTCACGATCGGGTTCATTACCGATATGTCGGGGCTCTATGCCGACATCGACGGCAAGGGTGGGGCCACGGCGATCCAGATGGCCATCGACGACTTCGGGGGCAAGGTCAACGGGTTGCCGATCAAGCTGCTCACGCAGGACCACCAGAACAAGGCCGACATCGCCGCATCGGCAGCGCGCAAGTGGATCGACACCGAAGGCCTCGATATGCTGCTCGGCGGGACGAACTCGGCGACGGCCTTGTCGATGGACGAGGTCATCAAGGAGAAAAAGCGGCCGTACTTCTCGATCGGCGCCGGCACCGATGCGCTGACGAACAAGCAGTGCACGCCCTATACGATCCACTACGCATACGACACGACAGCGCTCGCCCGCGGTACAGGCTCCGCGATCGTGAAGCAGGGCTTCAAGACGTGGTACTTCCTGACGGCCGATTATGCGTTCGGCAAATCGCTGGACAAGAATACGACCGAGGTCGTCGAAAAGAATGGCGGGAAGGTGTTGGGCCATGCTTTCCATCCGCTCTCGGCTTCCGATTTCTCGTCGTTCCTGCTTCAGGCTCAGGCATCGAAGGCCCAGGTGCTCGGCTTGGCGAACGCGGGTGGCGATACCGTGAACTCGCTCAAGGCAGCGAAGGAGTTCGGCATCACGAAGACGATGAAGATCGCGGCACTGCTGATGTTCATCGACGATGTGCATAGCGTCGGCCTGCCGACGGCGCAAGGCCTGCTGTTGACGGACAGCTGGTACTGGGACCAGAACGCGAAGTCGCGCGAATGGGCTCAGAAGTACTTCAAGAAGACGGGCAAGATGCCTTCGAGCCTGCAAGCGGCCGACTACTCCGCGACGATGACTTATCTGAACGCCGTGAAGGCCGTCGGTTCGACCGATCCCGACAAGGTCATGGCTCAGTTGCACAAGCAGCCGATCGACGATTTCTATGCGAAGGGTACGGTGCGCCCCGACGGCGTCATGCAGCACGACATGTATCTGTTCCAGGTGAAGACGCCGGCCGAGTCGAAGAAGCCATGGGACTACTACACGCTGAAGGCGACGATCCCGGGCGACCAGGCGTTCGGTACCAAGGCGGAAACGCAGTGCGAGCTCTGGAAGTAAACGCAGTGCGCGGCGCGCGATGACGATGCGCGCCGCGCTTTTCGCTCGCGGCCATCCTTTTCGACGGCAGGTTAAATGGACATCTTCGGCATTCCGTTGCCAGCGATGCTGAGCCAGCTCTTGCTCGGGCTCGTCAACGGATCGTTCTACGCGATCCTGAGCCTTGGGCTGGCGGTCATCTTCGGCATGCTCAACGTGATCAACTTCGCGCACGGCGCGTTGTTCATGCTCGGCGCGATGCTCGCCTGGATGGGGTTCAACTATCTCGGCCTGCCATACTGGGCGATGCTCGTGCTGGCACCGCTCGTGGTCGGCGCGTTCGGTATCCTGATCGAGCGCACGATGCTTCGCTGGCTCTACCGGCTCGATCATCTCTATGGCCTGCTGTTGACGTTCGGCCTCACGCTCGTCATCGAAGGCGTGTTCCGCTCGCTCTACGGTTCCTCGGGGCAGCCCTACGACGGTCCGGAGTTGCTTGCGGGCTCAACGAACGTCGGATTCATGTTCCTGCCGAACTATCGCGCATGGGTCGTGGTGGCTTCGCTCGTCGTTTGCTTCGCCACCTGGTTCGTCATCGAGAAGACGCGCATTGGCGCCTATCTGCGCGCGGGCACCGAAAACCCGAAGCTCGTCGAGGCATTCGGCGTGAACGTGCCGCTCATGATCACGCTCACGTACGGTTTCGGGGTGGCGCTCGCGGCTTTCGCGGGCGTGCTCGCCGCGCCGGTCATCCAGGTCTCGCCGCTGATGGGGCAATCGATGATCATCACCGTGTTCGCGGTGGTGGTGATCGGCGGCATGGGCTCGATCATGGGGTCGATCCTGACGGGCCTGATGCTCGGTGTCGTCGAAGGGTTCACGCGCGTGTTCTATCCGCAGGCGTCGTCCACCGTCGTCTTCGTCATCATGGCGCTCGTGCTGCTCGTGCGCCCCGCGGGTCTTTTCGGCAAGGAACGGTGATGCAGAGAAAAGCGCTCTATGGCCTGCTCTTCGCGGGCCTCCTGATCGCGCCGTGGGTCGGCGTATACCCCGTGTTCGTCATGAAGGTACTTTGCTTCGCGCTCTTCGCGGCGGCCTTCAATCTACTGATCGGCTATACCGGGTTGCTGTCGTTCGGCCATTCGATGTTCCTCGCCACTGCCGGCTACGCCACGGGGTTCGCGATTCAGTCGCTCGGGTTTCCGCCGCTCGTCGGTGTCATCGCCGGCACCGCGGCCGCGACGCTGCTCGGGTTCGTCGTCGGACTCTTTGCCATCCGGCGGCAGGGTATCTATTTCGCCATGGTCACGCTCGCCTTCGCGCAGATGATCTACTTCATCTATTTGCAGGCGCCGTTCACGCATGGCGAGGATGGCCTGCAAGGCGTGCCGCGCGGCACCTTGTTCAAGGTGATCGATCTGTCTTCCGATGTCGCGCTCTACTACCTCGTGCTCGTGGTCGTGACGCTCGCCTTTGCGCTGATCGTGCGCATCGTTCATTCGCCGTTCGGTCAACTGATGACGGCCATTCGCGAGAACGAGCCGCGGGCCATTTCGCTTGGCTACGACACCGATCGCTTCAAGCTGCTCGCCTTCGTGCTCTCGGCCGGGCTCGCGGGCCTCGCGGGTTCGCTGAAAGTACTCGTGCTCGGCTTCGAGACGCTCAGCGACGCGCATTGGACGATGTCGGGGCTCGTCGTGCTGATGACGCTCGTTGGCGGGATGGGCACGCTGTTCGGGCCCGTCCTCGGCGCGACGATCATCATCACGCTCGAGGACCGGCTCGGCGATATCGGCGCCGTGCTGGCGTCGGCGACGGGCGTCACCTGGTTCAATACGCTCGGCGAATCGACGACGATCGTCGTGGGCTTCATCTTCATCGTTTGCGTACTCGCGTTCCGGCGCGGCATCGTCGGTGAGATCGTGTCCCGCGTGCGTGTGCTGCGTGCGTGAGTGCGAAGTCCGTGCGTTTCGCGTGCCGGATGCGTATGAATCGCGCGCGAATGCACACCACTAGGGAAAGTGCTAGGTTGTCGCCCCAGACGGGGGCGTTTAATCTTCGTTCCAGTTCTGATGCACCGAATTTGCAGGTGGAGAACGAGGAGACAATCGAGGCACTCAGTGCCCGGACGAAAGCGCTGTTGGAGAGATCCAACAGCGCTTTTATTTTGCCGTTCGCTTTTCAGCACGCGCACGAGACCTGCCGCGGCCGGCCGCCATTTGCATCGTTATCGTTGCGTATCACCATCGCACGAAACGCACCGCTTTTCCCCCGTTTCCTTTTCCAGCGCCGTCGCGCCAGTGTGGCCCGCGGCGTGGCAACGCCTGCGTGCTTTTGCCGCCGCGCGCCGCGCTTCACGCTACGATTGGCGTTTTCTCTCGGTGTACGAATCGATTCAGATCGCCGGACAGACCGGCCACAACAACAACGCTTTCGAATGAAGCGTCTGGAGATCCGCAATGACGATGAAGCAGTGGGTATGTAACGGCACGATCGCGGCACTGGTCTGCGCCTGGGGTACCGCGTTCGCGCAGGTGAAAGTCGGCGTTGTCTTGTCCGCGACGGGGCCGGCCGCGTCGCTCGGCATTCCCGAGAAAAACACCATCGAGCTGCTGCCGAAGGAAATCGGCGGCAAGAGCGTGCAGTACATCGTGCTCGACGATGCGTCCGATACGACGAAGGCCGTTCAGGACGCGCATAAGCTCATCGACGAGGATCACGTCGACGTCATCGTCGGCTCGAGCACGACGCCGAACTCGATGGCCATGCTCGATGTCATCTCCCAAGCGAAAACGCCGATGATCTCGATGGCCGCTTCGGCCAACATCGTGCAGCCCGTCGATGCCAAGCGCAGCTGGGCGTTCAAGACGCCGCAAAACGACAGTCTCATGGCCGATGCGATAGCGAGCTACATGCAATCGCACGGTGTCAAGACGGTGGGCTTCATCGGCTTCACCGACGCCTATGGCGAAAGCTGGCATCAGGCGTTCACGAAGGCAGCGGGCGAACATGGGCTCAAGCTCGTCAGCGACGAGCGCTATGCGCGCACGGATACCTCGGTGACGGGGCAGGTACTCAAGACCATCGGCGTGCGGCCCGATGCGGTGCTGATCGCCGCCTCGGGCACGCCGGCCGCGTTGCCCGCCAAGGAACTCAAGGCGCGTGGCTACGCGGGCAAGGTCTATCAGACGCACGGGGTGGCGAACAACGATTTTCTGCGCGTGTGCGGTAAGGACTGCGACGGGGAAGTGCTGCCGGTCGGTCCGATCCTCGTAGCCGATCAACTGCCCGACACGAACCCCGTGAAGAAGTCGGCGCTCGCTTATAAGAGCGCCTACGAAGGCAAGTACGGCGCCGGGTCGGTCGTCACGTTCGGCGGCCACGCGTGGGACGCGGGCCAGATGCTGCAGCAGGCGATCCCCGTCGCGCTGAAAAGCGCCCAACCCGGCACGCCGGAGTTCCGCGCGGCGTTGCGCACTGCGCTCGAAGAAATCAAAAACCTGCCCGTTTCGCACGGCATCATGACGATCACCCCGACCGACCACAACGGCTTCGACAAGCGTGCACGCGTGATGGTGCAGATCGTCGATGGGAAGTGGAAGGTCGTCGGCGAATAGGTCGAATAGGTCGGGACAACGAAGCATGGATCTATCGATCGCGGCCATCCTGGCTCAGGATGGCGTGACGACGGGCGCCGTCTATGCGCTGCTCGCGCTGGCGCTCGTGCTCGTCTTTTCTGTGACGCGCGTCATCTTCATCCCGCAAGGGGAATTCGTTTCCTACGGCGCACTCACGCTCGCGGCGCTGCAGGCGAACAAGTTGCCGCCGACGACGCTCCTGCTGATGGCGCTCGGCGCGGCATGCTTCGTCACGCAAGCGCTGGGACTGGTTCGTCGGCCTGGCGGCGCGCAGGGCATGATTCGCGAGGTCGCGCTGCTTGCGGGCCGATATCTGATCTTTCCTTTGGCGGTCTATCTGGTCAACGTCCGTTTGAGCGCGCAGCCGATACCGATGCTCGCGCAAGTGGCGTTGACGCTGCTCATCGTCGTGCCGATGGGACCGTTCATTTATCGGCTGGCGTACGAGCCGATCGCGCAGGGCTCGACGCTGCTGCTTCTGATCGTTGCCGTCGCGGTGCACTTCGCGATGGTCGGGCTCGGTCTGTGGATGTTCGGCGCGGAAGGCTCGCGCACGACGCCGTTCTCGGATGCGACGTTCACGGTCGGAGCCTTGACGATGGCGGGGCAAAGCGTGTGGGTCGTGCTCACGACGCTTGCGCTCATCGTCGCGCTCTACGTCTATTTCGACCGCTCGATCTCGGGAAAGGCGCTGCGCGCCACCGCGGTGAACCGCCTGGGGGCGCGGCTCGTCGGCATCGGCACGGCGCAAGCCGGAAGGCTGGCGTTCACGCTGGCAGCCGCGCTCGGCGCCTTATCGGGCGTGCTCGTCGCGCCGCTGACCACGATCTATTACGACTCGGGCTTCCTGATCGGCCTGAAGGGTTTCGTCGGGGCGATCATCGGCGGGCTCGTCAGCTATCCGCTCGCAGCCGCCGGTTCGCTGCTCGTCGGATTGCTCGAATCGTATTCGTCGTTCTGGGCGAGTGCTTACAAAGAGGTGATCGTGTTCACCGTCATCATTCCGGTCCTGCTCTGGCGCAGCCTGGCAAGCCCGCACGTCGAAGAGGACGAAGACTGACATGACTGCGACGAGACGCCCGGCTTGGCTCGCCAAGCCGTTCTGGTTCTTTCTCGTGGCAATCTTCGCGCTACCGGTGTTGCCGGGGCCGCTGAATGTGCCCGAGTATTGGATCACGCTGCTCAACTACATCGGGCTCTATTCGATCGTGGCCATCGGCCTCGTCTTGCTGACCGGTATCGGCGGCATGACGAGCTTCGGCCAGGCGGCGTTCGTCGGCGTGGGGGCCTACGCGAGCGCCTTCCTGACCACGCGGCTCGGCATTTCGCCGTGGGTGGCGCTCTTTGTCGGCATCGCGCTGACGGCGCTCGTCGCGTTCGTCATCGGCGCAGTCACGATGCGGCTATCGGGGCATTTTCTGCCGCTGGGGACCATCGCCTGGGGGCTCTCGCTGTATTACCTGTTCGGGAATCTCGAGGCGCTCGGCAAATACGACGGAATCAGCGGTATCCCGCCGCTCTCGCTCGTCGGCGTGTCGCTCGCTTCGGGCCGCAGCATCTACTACGTCATCTGGATCGTCGTGCTCGCAGCGGTACTCTCCGTGCAGAACTTGCTGAACAGCCGGCCCGGGCGCGCCATCCGCGCGCTGCGCGGTGCCGGCACGATGGCGGAGGCCATGGGCGTCAATACGGCGTGGATGCGCGTCGTGATCTTTGTCTACTCGGCCGTGCTCGCGTCGATTTCCGGGTTTCTCTATGCGCACTTGCAGCGCGCGGTGAATCCCACCCCATTCGGGCTCAACCACGGCATCGAATATCTGTTCATGGCGGTCGTGGGCGGCGTGGCGCACGTCTGGGGCGCGATATTGGGAGCCGCGATCCTCACCATCCTGCAGGACTATTTGCAATCGATCCTGCCCGTGCTGCTCGGCCAAAGCGGCAATTTTGAAGTCATCGTGTTCGGCATTCTCATGGTGCTGCTACTGCAGCATGCGCGGCAAGGCGTCTGGCCCTTCGTGGCACGGGCCTTTCCGAGGGCCCCCGCCGCGCGCGTGCCTGAACAGGCACCAGTTTTGCCGCAGCGCACAAAACCAAACGCCGGTGAACCGTTGCTCGTCGTCGAGCGGGCGCGCAAGACGTTCGGCGGTCTCGTGGCGGTCGACGATGTCAGTTTCGAGGTGAGAGCGGGGCAAATCGTTGGGCTCATCGGGCCGAACGGCGCCGGAAAGTCGACCACGTTCAACCTCGTGACGGGCGTGTCGCCAGTGACGCACGGCACGATTCGATTCGCGGGCGAACGCATCGATACGCTCAACGCGCGCGAAATCGTTCGCCGGGGGATCGGGCGCACGTTTCAGCACGTCAAGCTCCTGCCCGGGATGACCGTACTCGAAAACGTTGCGATCGGCGCGCACTTGCGCGGCTCGGCCGGCGTCTGGCGCAGCGTTGCGCGGCTCAATCGCGCGGAGGAAGCGCGTCTGATGGCCGAGGCCGCGCGCCAGTTGGAGCGAGTCGGTCTGGAGGCGCACTTGTACGAGGAGGCGGGCAGCCTTTCGCTGGGGCAGCAGCGCATCCTGGAAATTGCACGCGCACTGTGCTGCGATCCGTCGCTGTTGCTGCTCGACGAGCCGGCGGCCGGCCTGCGATACCAGGAGAAGCAAAGACTCGCCGAGCTGCTGCGCAAATTGCAGGCGGAAGGCATGAGTGTGCTGCTCGTCGAACACGACATGGATTTCGTGATGAATCTTGCCGACCGGCTCGTGGTCATGGAATTCGGCACGCGCATCGCCGAGGGGCTACCGCGGGATATTCAGAACGATCCGGCGGTCCTCGAGGCTTATTTGGGCGGAGTGGATTGACATGGATGCAACGATGGCTGGGCCGATCCTCGACGTCACGGGTTTATCGGTGCGCTATGGAAAAGTCGAAGCACTGCACGGCGTCTCGATTGCCGTGCGGCCGGGACACATTGTCAGCGTCATCGGTCCCAATGGCGCCGGTAAGTCGACGCTGCTCAATGCGATCATGGGTGCCTTGCCGCTGACGGGCCATGCGACAGGCGGGTTGCGGTATCGCGATGCCGACGTGACGAGTTTGCCCATCGAAGCCCGCGTTGGGCTCGGCCTATGCCTCGTTCCGGAAAAGCGCGAGCTGTTTTCGACGATGTCGGTGGAGGACAACCTCGTGCTGGGCGCCTATCGGCGCAAGCGCGCAGGCGAGCGGAATTTTCTCGATCAGCTCGAACCGGTCTTCGCACTTTTTCCGCGGCTGAAAGAGCGACGCCGGCAGGCCGCAGGCACGCTTTCCGGCGGCGAGCGGCAGATGCTGGCGCTCGGTCGTGCATTGATGGGCAAGCCCGATCTGCTCATGCTCGACGAACCCAGCCTTGGACTCGCGCCGCTCATCGTCAAGGAAATCTTCCATGTCGTCAGCGCGCTCCGGCAGACCGGCGTCGCCATACTGCTGATCGAACAGAACGCACGCGCGGCGCTGCAGATCTCGGACTATGGCTACGTGCTCGAGACAGGCGAGGTCGTGTTGGAAGGAGCGGCGGCCGAGTTGGCCGCCAATCCGCAGATCATCGAGACTTATCTGGGGCTCGCCAGAAAGAGAGCGTGACGATGGGCTGCGAGGGATTGGGCTGTTTCACGTGAAACAACCGCTTCGCTTGCCTCTTCAACCGATATCGGCAGGTCGTAGCCCGAGAACGGGAATCGCGATCCTCCCGAACCCGTTATAATTTCGCGCATCTCCGCTCTCGAATGGCCCGCACGCGTTCTCGTCGCGGGATCCACAATGCTTTATCCCACTGAATTTGACGTCATCGTTGTCGGCGGCGGTCATGCCGGCACGGAGGCCGCTTTGGCTTCCGCGCGCATGGGCGCAAAGACGCTGCTGTTGACCCACAACATCGAAACGCTCGGTCAGATGAGCTGCAATCCGTCGATCGGCGGGATTGGCAAAGGCCATCTGGTCAAGGAAGTCGACGCGCTCGGCGGCGCCATGGCGGCCGCAACCGATGAGGGCGGGATTCAATTCCGCATTCTCAACTCGTCGAAAGGGCCTGCTGTGCGCGCGACGCGCGCCCAAGCCGACCGCCTGCTGTACAAACAGGCCATCCGCCATCGGCTCGAAAATCAGCCAAATTTGAGTCTGTTTCAGCAGGCGGTCGAGGATTTGATCGTGGAGGGCGACCGCGTGGTCGGCGCCGTGACGCAAGTCGGCATTCGTTTTCGCGCGCGTGCAGTGGTGTTGACGGCCGGCACGTTCCTCGACGGCAAGATTCACGTTGGCCTCAATCATTACACCGGAGGCCGCGCCGGCGATCCGGCCGCCGTATCGCTGTCCGCCCGGCTCAAGGAACTGAAGCTGCCGCAAGGGCGGTTGAAGACCGGGACGCCCCCGCGTATCGATGGTCGTACGATCGATTTTTCAGTACTGGAAGAACAGCCCGGGGATCTCGATCCTGTTCCTGTCTTCTCGTTTCTGGGCCGCGCAGAACAACATCCGCGCCAGGTGCCGTGCTGGGTCACGCATACGAACGAGCAGACGCACGAGATCATTCGCGGCGGTCTGGATCGATCGCCGATGTATACCGGGGTCATTGAAGGCGTGGGCCCGCGCTACTGCCCGTCGATCGAGGACAAGATCCATCGATTTGCGACGAAGGCGTCGCATCAGATCTTCCTGGAGCCCGAGGGGCTGACGACGAACGAGTTCTATCCCAACGGTATTTCGACGAGCTTGCCGTTCGACGTTCAGTTGGCGCTCGTCCGTTCGATGCCTGGCCTGGAGAACGCGCATATCCTTCGGCCCGGCTATGCCATCGAATACGACTACTTCGATCCGCGCGGGCTGAAGGCGTCGCTCGAAACGAAAGCGATCAAAGGGTTGTTCTTCGCCGGTCAGATCAACGGCACTACCGGCTACGAGGAAGCGGCGGCGCAGGGTCTGCTCGCCGGCATCAATGCGGGACGCTATGTGCAGGAGAAAGACGCCTGGAGCCCGCGGCGCGATCAGGCCTATCTCGGGGTTCTCGTCGATGATCTGGTCACGCGCGGCGTGTCGGAACCGTATCGGATGTTCACGAGCCGGGCCGAATATCGTCTGAGCCTTCGGGAAGACAATGCCGATATGCGCCTGACCGAGGTCGGGCGCGAGCTCGGCGTCGTCGACGATTCACGGTGGGACGCATTCTCCCGCAAGCGGGATGCTGTTTCACGTGAAACAGAACGTCTGAGGATGACTTGGGTGAATCCGAAGACGTTGTCCGCGGTCGAGGCGACGGCGCTGCTCGGCAAGCCGATCGATCACGAGTACAGCTTGGCGGACCTGCTGCGTCGCCCGGGTGTCAGCTACGCAGGGGTCTGTGCGCTGCGCGAGGGCGGGTGCGGGCCCGATGGGCCGCTGGCCGACGATCCTGTCCTGCTTGCGCAGATCGAGGAGCAGATCGAGATCGGCATCAAGTACCAGGGCTATATCGATCGCCAAGCCGACGAGATCGAACGCAACGAGGCGAACGAGAACGCGCGCCTGCCGGATGGCATCGACTATGCGGCCGTGCGCGGGCTATCGTTCGAGGCGCGTCAAAAGCTCGAGCAATTCCGGCCGGAAACGATCGGCCAGGCATCGCGCATCTCGGGCATTACACCGGCCACGATCTCGCTGCTGATGGTTCATCTGAAGAAAGGTCTTGGCCGGCGGCCGGAGCCTGCGACTCACGGCGACGGCGGCCCGGACGCCGCGTCGGCGGCACGATGACGTCCTCGCGCAAGGGAGCGGGGCAGACGCTGGATCGAGACACGTTGCGCAGCCTGCTGAATTCAGGGGCGGCGAAGCTTGGCCTGGCGTTGTCCGGCGAGCAGTCGGAGCGGCTGCTCGATTACCTGGGCCTGCTGTCGAAGTGGAATGCCGTCTACAACCTCACGGCGATACGCGACCCGCGGCAGATGCTGATTCAACACGTCCTGGACTCGCTTTCGGTTGCGCCGCATCTTGCCGCGCACGCCGGCGACAGCATCCTCGATGTGGGATCGGGCGGCGGCTTGCCCGGCATTGTGCTCGCGATCGTACTTCCCGAACGGGCCGTTACCTTGAACGATATCGTTCAGAAGAAAACGGCGTTTCAAGCGCAGGTCAAGGCGGAACTGAAACTCTCCAACGTCTCGGTCGTGACGGGCAGGGTGGAAACGCTGCGTCCGGGCGTGGAAGTCGCGGGAAAATTCGACGCGATCGTCTCCCGCGCGTTCGCAGAGCTCTCCGATTTCGTTACACTTGCGCGGCACCTCGTCAGCGAGCGAGGGTCGATCTGGGCCATGAAAGGTGTGCGTCCCGATGCCGAGATTGCGCGGCTGCCGGCGGATGTCCGCGTGGCGCAGCTCGTTCGGCTGGACGTGCCGCTGCTCGACGCCGAGCGGCACCTGGTCGAGATCGTGCCCGAGCGCCATGCCTCGGACGATCGATCCGCTTATCACGTTAGGACCCAATAAACGATGGCAAAAATCTTCTGCGTCGCGAATCAGAAGGGCGGCGTCGGCAAGACGACGACGGCGGTCAACCTCGCCGCGAGTCTCGTATCGCAGGGGCAACGAGTATTGCTGATCGATCTCGATCCGCAGGGCAACGCGACCATGGGTAGCGGCATCGACAAGGCGAAATGCGAGAGCACCGTCTACGAGGTGCTCGTCGATGGGGTCTCGGTGGCCGATGCGCGGCTCAAACCCGAGGCGGTCGCTTACGACGTGCTGCCCGCGAACCGCGAGCTCGCGGGCGCGGAGATCGAGCTCGTCGGCGTCGAAAATCGCGAGAAGCAGTTGAAGGAGGCGATTGCGCTCGTCGCCGACGACTACGACTTCGTGCTCATCGACTGCCCGCCCGCGCTGTCGCTGCTGACGCTGAACGGTTTATGCGCGGCGCACGGCGTGGTCATCCCGATGCAGTGCGAGTATTTCGCGCTGGAAGGATTGTCCGACCTCGTCAATACGATCAAGCAGGTCCATGCGAACTTGAATCGCGATTTGAAGGTGATCGGCTTGCTGCGCGTCATGTTCGATCCGCGCATCACGCTGCAGCAGCAGGTTTCGGATCAATTGAAGGAACATTTCGGCGACAAGGTGTTCGATGTCGTCATCCCGCGCAATGTACGCCTTGCCGAGGCGCCGAGCTATGGGCTGCCGGGCGTCGTCTTCGACCGCGCTTCGCGCGGGGCACAGGCCTATGTGCAATTCGGTGCGGAGATGATTGAACGGGTGCGCGGGCTCTGACGCGCGCCGCGATACGGAATGCAGAAGAGGAAGCGAAATGAATGCAGTAGCGAAGAAGAAAGGGTTAGGGCGAGGTCTAGAGGCACTGCTCGGCGGCAGTCCTGACATCGCCGCGGCGGTCAAAAGCGAAGCCGCGCCGCATGTGCTGCCGCTTAGTCGCCTGCAGGCGGGCAAGTATCAGCCGCGTACTCGGATGGACGAGGGCAGCCTCCAGGAGCTCGCGGCGAGCATTCGCGCGCAAGGCCTGATGCAGCCGATTCTCGTGCGTCCTGTCTCGGCGGAGAAGTACGAAATCATTGCGGGCGAGCGGCGCTTCCGCGCTGCGCATCTGGCCGGGCTCGACGAGGTGCCAGTGCTCGTCAAGAGCGTGCCCGATCAGGCCGCGGCGGCCATGGCGCTCATCGAGAACATCCAGCGCGAAGATCTGAATCCGCTCGAAGAAGCGCAGGGCATCCAACGGTTGCTCGATGAATTCAATTTCACGCACGAGCAGGCGGCCGAATCGGTCGGACGCTCGCGCAGCGCTGTGTCGAATCTGTTGCGGCTGCTCAATCTGGCCGCACCGGTTCAAACGATGCTGCTGGCCGGCGATCTCGACATGGGACATGCGCGTGCGCTGCTGGCCGTGGACGCCGCGACGCAGATCACGCTCGCCAACCAGGTCGTGAACAAGCAGATGTCCGTGCGGGAGACGGAGCGGCTCGTCAACGCGACGACCAAAGCGGCACCGACGGTGAAAGCGCGCGCGAGTCAGGACGGCGGCCGCGACACGCGCCGGCTCGAAGAGGAACTGTCCGACCTTCTCGCCTCCGCCGTGAAAATCAAACTGGGCCGCCGCGGTCGCGGTCAAGTGCAGATCGAATTCGGCAGCCTCGACGCGCTCGAAGGCATTCTCGCGCGTTTGCGCGGCAACGTCGGCGCATGAGTTCCGCCGAGAAGCCTCGCAGCGCCGGCGTGTCCGGCTTGCGCAAAACAGTCGGATTTGTTGCAAATGAGCCAGTCCTGGCCATTCTCGTCGCGGCGCTCGTTGTGCTGCAATGTCTGCATCCGCAGGCGTGGCGCACGTTGCCCGGGCTCGTCGACTGGCCCACGGTTCAGACGCTCGCGGGTCTGCTGATTTTGACGAAAGCCGTGGAACTGTCGGGTTTTCTGATGTGGCTCGCGCATCGCGTCGTGCACCACGTGCATTCGGAGCGCGGTCTTGCCGGCCTCGTGATTGCGTTGGCCGCGGGGCTTTCGATGCTCGTGACCAACGACGTCGCGCTGTTCGTCGTCGTTCCGCTCGTGCTATCGCTGAACCGGCTCACACCGCTGCCGGTCAAGCGGCTTACGATTTTCACGGCGCTGGCGGTCAACGCGGGCTCGATCCTGACGCCGCTCGGCAATCCGCAAAACCTGTTTCTTTGGCAGACGAGCGGCGTTTCGTTCGGCGCTTTCGTCTATGCGCTGCTGCCGCTTTGCGCCGCATTGACCGCCATGCTGTATGCGGTGGCGTTTTTCGCTTTCAAACCGCGCGCACTCGATTTGTCGCGCGATACGGCGACACAACCGGTCGATCGCGCGTACGCCGGAACGACGGGACTGCTTTTCGTGGCGTTCGTGCTGCTGGCCGATTCGCATCACGCCGCGATCGGGTTGGCCGCCATCGCGCTGGGCTTTCTTCTCTGGCGGCGCGACGCCGTGCTGAAGATCGACTGGCCGCTCCTGCTGATCTTCGTGCTGATGTTCATCGTTCTGCGCAGCGCGGCGGCGCTGCCATGGATCGAGACGACCATCGCCGCGATCGGTATCGATACACCCCTGCGCGCTTTTGTCGCAGGCTCCGTGTTATCGCAAGGTATCAGCAATGTCCCGGCGGCCATCATGCTGGCGGAGTTTACGCATGACTGGCGTGCGCTGGCGTTCGGTGTCAGCGTCGGCGGGTTCGGCCTCGGCATCGGCTCGCTCGCGAACCTCATTGCGATCCGGCTCGCCAAAGAGCGCGGCGCCTGGACCGCGTTCCACCTGTTGTCGATTCCGTTCTGGATCGTCGCGACGGCGTTCGGCGCCTGGCTCGTGCGCTGACATCGAGCGGCGCGCCGCTTGCAGGCGCCTTGCAACGGCAGTCAACCGGGCAGCGTCCGGCGCCGCGCGAGCGGTCGCCCGGACACCGTTCGCGCCATCTCTGCGTTCGACCTAAAGTCTTGAATCGCCTGCGACTATCGCTTACAATCGCCCGGATTTATTAGCTAGGCAGCCCCGTAAGCACGTCGAAAGAAGCTCGCACGTGGCGAAGTGATGGAAAGCGCGCGCGACGAAGCGGCGGCGGGTCGGAAATGGGTTTTTGAGCAGTCGTTTTTGGCGGATAGGCGATGGCGGATCGAGAGCCGGAAGAAAGGCACGAGGCACGCGCGCCAAAGACTGTTTCCACTGCGCCGCGCGTCGGTCACGTCGAACATGTCGACGATGCGTGGGATGCCGAGCAGCAAGATATAAATATCGTTCCGCTCACGCGGGCGGAGGCCGAAAAGCTCTTCGGCCCGAAAGTGAGCCGTCCATCGCGCGTCACGCCGTTCCGGGTCGTGATGGCGCAAATGGTTTTGTCCCTGGTTGCAACGCTGGTTTGGTGGCTGTTTTACGAGCCGCCGGGTGCTGCTGCGCTGTCGGCGTTCCTCGGGGGAGCGATTTGTTGGGTGCCGAGCGCATTGTTCGCGGCACGTCTTGGAAGAGCGGGCGCAGGCGGATCGATCTTCGGTTGGATGATCGGCGAAGCGCTCAAGATGGGGGTGACGGTTGCGATGTTCGTCGCAATCGCGTTTTGGTATCACGACGTGCGGTGGTTGCCGCTTTTCGTGACCTATCTCATCGCGCTCAAGACGTATTGGCTCGCGCTCGCGCTGCACTGAAAGATTTTCGACAATTTGGGTGGCATTAACGATATGGCAGCTAGCGAAGGCACGCGCGTGGCGGATCCGTCCGAGTACATTGCGCATCACTTGCAGAACTTTTCCACCTCGCACCAGACGTCGATTTTCGACATCCATGTCTGGAATCTGGACACGCTGTTCTGGTCGATCGTTTGCGGCGTCATCACCATCCTCGTGCTGCGTCTTGCCGCGCGCAAGGCCACGCCCGGCGTGCCGGGGCGCTTTCAGTGCGCTATCGAGATGCTCGTCGAGATGGTCGAGGATCAATCGAAGTCGATGATCCACGGCAATCGCGCGTTTATTGCACCGCTCGCGCTGACCGTGTTCGTCTGGGTCGCGCTGATGAACTCGCTCGACTTCATCCCCGTCGACCTGCCGGGCCGCGTCATTGGCCTGCTGGGCCTGTCGGGCGTCATCTCGCACCACCGCATCGTGCCGACGGCCGATCTGAACGGCACCATCGGGATCGCGCTCGGCGTGTTCGTGCTGATGATCTACTACAACTTCAAGATCAAGGGCGCAGGCGGCTTCCTGCACGAACTGCTGTCCGCACCGTTCGGCTCGCATCCGCTGCTGTGGATCCCGAACCTCGCACTGAACATCATCGAGTTCGTCGCCAAGACCGTTTCGCTCGGCATGCGGCTTTTCGGCAACATGTATGCCGGCGAGTTGCTGTTCCTGCTGATCGCTTTGCTCGGCAGTCTCTGGAATTTCGGCGCGGACACGACGGTCCTCGGCTTCATCGGCCACGTGATCGCGGGGAGCGTGTGGGCGGTCTTCCACATTCTGATCGTGTTGCTGCAGGCGTTCATCTTCATGATGCTGACGCTCGTGTACATCGGTCAGGCTCACGACACGCATTGACGCGACAGGGCCTGCATCGGCGAATTCGTTTTCGTTTCTCTAAATCCAGTTCTAAAAAGTCATTTACAAAGGAGTGATCATGCAAGCTTTCATCGCCAACATCCAAGGTCTGACCGCCATCGGTATCGGCATCATCATCGGCCTGGGTGCAATCGGCGCCTGTATCGGTATCGGCCTGATGGGCGGCAAGTACATCGAAGCCTGCGCACGTCAGCCTGAACTGATGAACCCGCTCCAGACCAAGATGTTCCTGTTGGCCGGTCTGATCGACGCGGCGTTCCTGATCGGCGTCGGTGTGGCAATGCTGTTTGCGTTCGCGAACCCGCTGCTCTCGAAGCTCGCAGGCTGAGGTTTCTCGGAAGTTTGCGCGGACGGCGGCATGCGTCGGCGCAAGGGGCGAAACGGATCTTGGGCGCTGATCGAACGTGAAAGTCGATGAGCGCCTTACCGTTTCACTTTCCGAACTAGCAACGTTTAAGGAAACACCGTGAATCTCAACGCAACCCTGTTTGCGCAAATGGTCGTGTTCCTGATCCTCGCGTGGTTCACGATGAAGTTCGTGTGGCCGCCGTTGATCAACGCTCTCGACGAACGCGCGAGGAAGATCGCCGACGGCCTGGCCGCCGCCGAAAGGGGCAAGACGGAGCTCGAAGCCGCGCACAAGCGCGTCGATCAGGAGCTCGCCCAAGCCCGCAACGATGGTCAGCAGCGCATCGCCGACGCCGAAAAGCGCGCGCTCTCCGTGGCCGACGAAATCAAAGCCAATGCGCAAGCCGAAGCGGCGCGCATCATTGCGCAGGCCAAGGCCGATGCCGACCAACAGATCGTAAAGGCGCGCGAAGTGCTGCGCGGCGAAGTCGCCGCGCTCGCAGTAAAGGGCGCCGAGCAAATCTTGAAGCGCGAGATCGATCAAGCGGCCCACGCCGAATTGCTCAATCAACTGAAAGCCGAGCTCTGATCATGGCCGAACTTGCAACCATCGCCCGCCCGTACGCGGAAGCGCTATTCGGCGTTGCCGAGGGTGGCGACGTCGCCGCCTGGTCCGCTCTTGTGCAGGAGCTGGCACAGGTTGCGCGTCTGCCGGAAGTGCTGTCGGTCGCCACGAGCCCGAAGGTGAGCCGTGCACAAGTCGTCGAGCTTCTGCTCGCGGCGGTCAAATCGCCGCAAAAGGATGCGCCGGCGGCGAAGAATTTCGTGCAAATGCTCGTCGATAACCACCGACTCGCGCTGTTGCCCGAAATCGCCGTGCAGTTCGACGAATTGAAGAACGCTCGTGAAGGGGCGGCCGATGCGCTGATCGTAAGCGCGTTTGCCCTCGAAGGCCAGCAACTCGCCGATCTCACCGCCAGTCTCGAACGCAAGTTCAAGCGTAAGCTCAAGTCGACGGTCCAGGTGGATCCGTCGCTGATCGGGGGCGTGCGCGTGACGGTTGGCGACGAAGTGCTCGATACCTCGGTCCGCGCGCAGCTCGCCGGCATGCAGACGGCGCTCACGAATTGAGCGATGCCCAGCGGCACGCAACAGAATTGAACATCAGGAGCGAATAATGCAACTCAATCCCTCTGAGATCAGCGAGCTGATCAAGAGCCGGATCCAGGGCCTTGAAGCGAGCGCGGACGTTCGCAACCAGGGCACCGTGATCTCCGTGACCGACGGTATCGTGCGCATTCACGGTCTGTCGGACGTGATGCAGGGCGAAATGCTCGAATTCCCGGGCAACACGTTCGGCCTCGCGCTGAACCTCGAGCGCGACTCGGTCGGCGCCGTGATTCTGGGTGAGTACGAGCACATCTCGGAAGGCGACGTCGTCAAGACGACGGGCCGCATTCTCGAAGTGCCCGTGGGCCCCGAGCTGATCGGCCGCGTGGTCGACGCGCTCGGCAACCCGATCGACGGCAAGGGTCCGATCAACGCGAAGATGACCGACGCCGTTGAAAAGATCGCCCCGGGCGTGATCTGGCGTAAGTCGGTGTCGCAGCCGGTGCAAACGGGTCTGAAGTCGATCGACTCGATGGTGCCGATCGGCCGTGGCCAGCGCGAGCTGATCATCGGCGACCGTCAATGCGGCAAGACCGCCGTGGCTGTCGACGCGATCATCAACCAAAAGGGCAAGGACCTCATCTGTATCTACGTCGCGATCGGCCAGAAGGCTTCGTCGATCATGAACGTGGTGCGCAAGCTCGAAGAAACGGGCGCGCTCGCATACACGATCGTGGTGGCCGCTTCGGCTTCCGAATCGGCTGCGATGCAGTATCTCGCGCCGTACGCGGGCTGTACGATGGGCGAGTACTTCCGCGATCGCGGTCAAGACGCGCTCATCATTTACGACGACTTGACCAAGCAAGCGTGGGCGTATCGTCAAATCTCGCTGCTGCTGCGCCGCCCGCCGGGTCGCGAAGCGTATCCGGGTGACGTGTTCTATCTGCACTCGCGCCTGCTCGAGCGCGCCGCGCGTGTTTCGGAAGAGTATGTCGAGAAGTTCACGAACGGCGAAGTGAAGGGCAAGAGCGGCTCGCTGACGGCACTGCCGGTCATCGAAACGCAGGCCGGCGACGTGACGGCGTTCGTGCCGACGAACGTGATCTCGATCACCGACGGCCAGATCTTCCTCGAAACCGACCTCTTCAACGCGGGTATCCGTCCGGCCATCAACGCCGGTGTCTCGGTCTCGCGCGTGGGCGGTGCGGCGCAGACGAAGGTCATCAAGAAGCTCTCGGGCGGTATCCGTACCGACTTGGCGCAGTACCGCGAACTGGCTGCATTCGCGCAGTTCGCCTCGGATCTCGACGAAGCGACCCGCAAGCAGCTCGAGCGCGGCCGCCGTGTGACCGAGCTGCTCAAGCAGCCGCAGTATCAGCCGCTTCAGGTGTGGGAGCTGGCCGTCGCGCTGTTTGCCGCGAACAACGGTTATCTCGACGACCTCGAAGTGAAGGACGTGCTTGCGTTCGAAAAGGGTATGCGCGAATACCTGAAGACGAGCCATGCCGATCTCGTGAAGCGCATCGAAGACACGAAGGACTTGTCGAAGGACGACGAGGGCGCGCTGCACGCCGCTCTGAAGGACTTCAAGAAGTCGGGTGCTTATTGATCGAGGCATAGGGACCTAGAAGCCGCGCTCGCCGGAAACGAGCGGTTCGCGCGGCTTCGATCAGGGAGCAAGCAATGGCTGGAATGAAGGAAATTCGCGGCAAGATCAAGAGCGTGCAGAACACGCGCAAGATCACGAAAGCGATGGAGATGGTTGCCGCATCGAAAATGCGCCGTGCGCAGGAGCGCATGCGTGCCGCCCGTCCGTACGCCGAAAAAGTCCGTGACATCGCAGCGCACATGAGTCGCGCGAACCCCGAGTATCGTCACCCGTTCATGGTGTCGAACGAAGGCGCGAAGGCGGCTGGCCTGATCCTCGTGACGACGGACAAGGGTCTGTGCGGCGGCTTGAACACGAACGTGATGCGTGCGTCGCTGCAAAAGATCAAGGAACTCGACGATAAAGGCCAGAAGGTCGAGGCCACCGCGATCGGCAGCAAGGGGTTCGGGTTCTTGAACCGCCTCCATGCGAAGGTCGCCTCGCATGTCGTGCAGCTCGGCGACACGCCGCATCTGGAAAAGCTGATCGGCGCGGTCAAGGTGCAGCTCGATCTGTACTCGGAAGGCAAGGTCTCGGCCGTGTATCTCGCCTACACGCGTTTCATCAATACGATGAAGCAGGAGCCCGTGATCGAGCAGTTGCTGCCGCTGTCGGCCGAGCATTTCGAGAGCGACAAGACAACGCCGAACGCCGCGTGGGATTACATCTACGAGCCGGATCCGCAGGCGGTCGTCGATGAGTTGCTCGTGCGCTACGTCGAGGCGCTCGTGTACCAGGCGGTAGCCGAGAACATGGCGTCCGAGCAATCGGCACGCATGGTCGCGATGAAGGCGGCATCGGACAACGCGAAGACGGTGATCAACGAGCTGCAGCTGTCGTACAACAAGAGCCGCCAGGCCGCGATCACGAAGGAATTGTCGGAAATCGTCGGCGGCGCTGCCGCGGTCTGACGCGCCTCGTACCGAACTGCGCCCTTGCGCGAGTGAAGAATTGAGTATCTAAAGGAAAAGCGATGAGTACTACTGCTTTGGTAGAAGGCAAGATCGTACAGTGCATCGGCGCGGTGATCGACGTGGAATTCCCGCGCGCGCACATGCCGAAGGTCTATGATGCCCTCGTGCTCGAAGGCACGGAACTGACGCTCGAAGTTCAGCAGCAGCTGGGCGACGGCGTGGTGCGCACCATCTGTCTCGGTGCATCCGATGGTCTGCGCCGCGGCATCATGGTGAAGAACACGGGCTTGCCGATCAGCGTGCCTGTCGGCAAGCCGACGCTCGGCCGCATCATGGACGTGCTGGGTCGTCCGATCGACGAAGCCGGTCCGATCGTAAGCGAGACCAAGCGTTCCATCCACCAGAAGGCGCCTAAGTTCGACGAACTGTCGCCGTCGACGGAACTGCTGGAAACGGGCATCAAGGTTATCGATCTGATCTGTCCGTTCGCGAAGGGCGGTAAGGTGGGCTTGTTCGGTGGCGCCGGCGTCGGCAAGACCGTGAACATGATGGAGCTCATCAACAACATCGCGAAGGAACACGGCGGTTACTCCGTGTTCGCTGGCGTGGGCGAGCGTACCCGTGAAGGGAACGACTTCTACCACGAAATGAAAGACTCGAACGTGCTCGACAAGGTCGCGCTCGTCTACGGTCAGATGAACGAGCCGCCGGGCAACCGTCTGCGCGTGGCGCTGACGGGCCTCACGATGGCCGAGCACTTCCGCGACGAAGGCCTCGACGTGCTGTTCTTCGTCGACAATATCTACCGTTTCACGCTGGCCGGTACCGAAGTGTCGGCACTGCTCGGCCGGATGCCGTCGGCCGTGGGCTATCAGCCGACGCTGGCAGAAGAAATGGGCAAGCTGCAAGAGCGCATCACGTCGACGAAGACGGGCTCGATCACTTCGGTGCAAGCCGTGTACGTGCCTGCCGATGACTTGACGGACCCGTCGCCGGCTACGACGTTCGGCCACTTGGACGCAACGGTCGTGCTCTCGCGCGATATCGCCTCGCTCGGTATTTATCCGGCCGTGGACCCGCTCGATTCGACCTCGCGTCAGATCGACCCGAACGTGATCGGCGAAGAGCACTACTCGATCACGCGTGGTGTGCAGCAGACGCTGCAGCGCTACAAGGAACTGCGCGACATCATCGCGATTCTCGGGATGGACGAGCTCTCGCCCGAAGACAAGCTCTCGGTGGCTCGCGCACGTAAGATCCAGCGTTTCCTGTCGCAGCCGTTCCACGTCGCGGAAGTGTTTACGGGTTCCCCGGGCAAGTATGTGCCGCTCAAGGAAACGATCCGCGGCTTCAAGATGATCGTCGAAGGCGAGTGCGATCATCTGCCCGAGCAGGCGTTCTACATGGTCGGTACGATCGACGAAGCCTTCGAAAAGGCGAAGAAGATCCAGTAACGATCGGGCCCAGGAGTCAGTACGAATGGACTGACTCCGCCGACCGCTGAGGAATCAATATGGCAACCATCAAAGTAGACGTCGTCAGCGCGGAAGAGCAGATCTTCTCGGGGCAGGCGAGGTTCGTCGCGCTGCCGGGCGAAGCGGGCGAACTCGGCATCTTGCCGGGCCACACGCCGCTCATCACGCGTATTCGTCCGGGTGCCGTGCGCATCGAAGCCGAAAGCGGCGAAGAGGAGTTCGTCTTCGTGGCCGGCGGCATTCTCGAAGTGCAGCCGGGCGCCGTGACGGTGCTGGCCGATACCGCGATCCGCGGTAAGGATCTCGACGAAGCGAAGGCTGAGCAGGCGCGCAAGCGCGCCGAAGAAGCGCTGCAGAACTCGGGCTCGAACCTCGAGTATGCGACGGCGCAGGCCGAGCTCTCGTATGCCGTGGCGCAACTCGCGGCGATTCAGCGGCTGCGGAAGATGCGCACGACGCAGCACTGAGCGCCTCATTGCTTTCCGGCCGTGCCGTGCTCACTATACCGCCGGCAAGTACGGTCAACGGCCCGCCCCTCGCAGGCCCGAAAGCGCGGAAATGCCGTTCGGCGATCACGCTGAACGGCATTTTCATTTGAGAAGCAGACGATCGCGCTTCTGTGGTCTCTCGCACAACCACGTCGTTGCGATCCACTTTTCTCCCGCCGTTACGGGGGTGGAACCGTGTAAGAAGCTGCGATCAGGGTTTCCATTCTCACCGTGATAGCTAAAAAAAAGCGCGTTGCCCCGGTGCGGACTCACGAACGAGCCATCGAGCAGCGGAAACACTGTGGCCCCGGCAGCGGGGCAATCATTCAGATAGACGATCAGCGTCGCAAGCCGTTGGCCCTTGCTGCTCAGCGCAGTGCGATACGAGGGTAGTTCGGGATCGAAAAAATCGTGATGGGGCTTAAACTCGTCGCCCGCTTCGTAATGCGTGACCTGCAAAGGCTGGAAACAGGCGGATGGCCAATGCGTGAGCGTCTCGATACGGTCCTCGAGCCGCTTGATCGCACGGTGCTCCGCGCCGAACAAGCGTCCGATGGCGCCAATGCGCGCGGCGGTGAACGATTGCCTGCGGGTGACCGCGTCTACGACGCGCGCCGCTTGAAGCGTCCCCCTCGACAATTCGATCAGTTCATCGCATTCGTGGCCCGTCAGAAAGCCTTCCAGCAGTACCCACTGCGAACGACCCGGTGCCGAGTGCCGGTGCGCTACGATCCGTGCGCGGTGGCCGTCCGCGAAGGCCACGGTGCTTTCGTTGAGATCGACGCACGGGACGACTGATTGCGACGAAGGCACGAGATTGTCTCGAGCTCGGATGATCGGGCGTCAGCTCAGGGCGGGCGCATTCGCTGCCTTGCTCGACAGCCATTTCGTCGCGATCCATCCTTCGCCCCCGGAAATCGGCACGCCGCGATGCTTGCCGCGGTGTGCACCCGGTTCATCCATCCCCGGGTAATTGAAAAAGAGCGCATTGCCTTTGTGCGGGCACACCGACAAGCCACTGTCGGGAAGCGAGATTGCGCCGGGCGCCGTACCGTCGCTCAGAAACATGACGAGGGTGGCAACCCGCTGTCCCTGCCACGCCTGGCGATCGCCCGCTTCCCGGTGCGAATCGTCGAAGTCTCGGCTCGACGCGAACGAGCCGTCCTCGCGGTAACGTGAGACTTCGATGGCGTAGGCATCGTCGTCGGGCCATTGCGTCAACGCGCCGATACGCGCTTCGATCTTTGCGACGAAGCTGCTTTCCGAGCGAGCAAAGCGGACATGTTCGACAGCACTCGAGGAGCGGGCGTAGTCACTGTGGTTGGCTTGCAATCGCGCCTTCGCGAGCGCGAGCCATTCGTCACATTCGTCGTGCGAAAGCAGGCCGCCCAGCACGACGACCTGCGGCGCGAGCTCCGGCGTCAGCGAGTACGCATGCAGCCTGACGCGGTGGCCGTCGGGGCAGGTCACGATGTTTTCTTCGATGCTGATCCACGGGTAGGTCGAGTCCATGATGTCGCTCGGTTCAGAATTTGATTGGTGTTGACGATGGATTCTCGCGCTCGCACAGCCACGTAGTCGCGATCCACTTTTGTCCCTCGAGGACGGGGCCCGCGGCATGCAAGCAGCTGATATCGGGTTTGCCGCCGCTGCCCGGGTAGCTGAAGAACAGCGCATTTCCCTTTTGCGGGCACACGAAGAGGCCGTCCAGGCGTGGAAACGCCGTGGCACCGGAGCGCGGACAGTCATTCAGGTACATCAGAAACGTCGCCAGCCGCTGACCGTTCGTTTGCAGAATTTCCCGGAAAGCCGGCATGTCCGGGTTGTAGCAGTCGTGATGCGGCCGGTATTGTCCACCCACACCGTAGCGGATCATCTGGAAGTGCTGGAAATGGCTCGACGGCCAATGGGTCATCGCTTCGATGCGTGCCTCGATCTTTCTCGTCAGGTCGTATCGAGCACCCGCAAATTCGACGGCTTCAGCGACCCGCGCCGGCGAGACAAAGCCCTCTCCGGTTCGCGAACTGACCACCTCGGCGGGTTCGAGCTTGTTTTCGGCCAGCTCGATCAACTCGTCGCATTCGGCATCGGTCAAGAAGTGCTCCAGTACGACCACTTGGGGCGTCGATTCGGGGAGCCCTCGATAGCTTAGAACCCGAGTGCGATGGCCGTCTGCGAAGCGAACGCTGCCTTCGTGGATGTCGATTCGTGGATATGTCATGGAAGTCAATCAACGGTAATGGTCGTTAGCCGATCGCCCTGACTTTAGGCAAACGGATCGTACGCGTGCTCGCACACCGCGTAGACGAATTCATCGTCGACGACCGAGACGAGGTTCAGGAAAGCGCCGGCGCACACTGTTTCGCGGTGAAGCGGGACCACTTTTGTCGTGGATAGCCACTCCCACCCGTTTTCCGTTCGAAACGTCGTCGTCGGCATGTGATAGAGAAAGCTCTCCGCGTCCAGGTCGATCAGGTCTGCGCGAACCGCCACGAAGACCTCGTCCTGGTTGCACCACAATCGCGCTCGTCGAAAATCCGAACGCTCGATCGAGCGGTATCCGAGCGCAAACGCGAGACCGACTCTGCGCTCCCTCGACGCATAAACGGCTCTGCGGCATTCGGGGTCCGTGATGGGCGTCGTGAATGAAGGCAACGCTTCGTCGAAGCAATAAGGGCTTCCGTGATAGAGAACGGAGGGCGTTTCGCGGACTTCGCGCATCCCGATCGCAGAAGGGGTGGCTCCCATTCGTTCCTCGCATGTCGATGCTTTCCAAAAAAGGCGGCGTGCCAGCGCAGGCATCATGGCGGCCCGGCGCCGCCAAACCAGGCGAGCGCCTGTGACGCTCGCCTAGCAACATTACAGTCGCGGGTTGCCCGTGTTGGGCGGCTCCCACTCGGCGGCATTGAGGCCGGCGCCGCCTTGCTGTTCCTTCGTGCGCTGCAGTAGCGCGAGGTTCTGCAAAAGCGTACTGCCGCCAGGCGCCTGACGCGGTGAAGGGATGGATACTTTGGGGGCCGCCGACTCCGCGGTGGGCTGCGGGGTGGATACAGGTGTGGCCGTACCAATCGTAAGTGGCATATCGAGCTCCGGTTGAAGGATAAAAAATCAGGCAATGTCGATTTACGACACTTCTACTACTCATGCGCCTGCTCGCGATGACGCGCATGAACTCTCTGCGCCAATGCATCGGCATCGGCGTTTAATCGGGGAAGCCAGTACAAGAGTGTGTTATTGATGTAGGTTCACGCTTTGTGGAATTAACTCGTCGAGCAAATCGGCCGCTTGTTTCGACAAAAATTTCGGATTTGGCTGAATGCCGACTCTGCCCAGATCCATACGATCGCCGTCCCAGCACGATTGAATCGTGACGTCGGAATGGGTCAGCCCGTCGCTGTGAAAGTAAATGGCGGTGCACAGCAGGTCGATCCGATGTCCGGATAACGAGAAAAATGTCCCGTTCAACGCATACGCGAGTTCTGCGCCTCTTTCCCCATGCAACGGATCATGCCGTTCGCTCTCCCGGCAGCTGTCGTGCAGCAGTGCGAATAATTCCACGACCAGCGGGTCGGCCCCACGCCGCATACCGACCCGCGACGCATAATGCTGGACGCGAAGCCAATGATCGATTCCATGAACGCCGTGCCAAGCGACCTTGAATTGGCGCTCGATATGCTCCAATAGACCGGCTCGATCATAATCTGCCCGGCGCTGCTGCATATTTCTCGCCCTCGAATAAACGCACGTTGGGTATTATTTCGCCGGCCGAATAAATTATCGGTGGGGCGAACGGATTTTGACTTTATCTACATATTTACGTAGTCATGAGAACAATTTTTCGATGTGCCAATGCATGGCGTTATGAAACAGCAATTGGGTCGTCGAGCCGGCAATGCAGGCGAAGATTTCATCGTATGTGCGAATGAACGTGCAGTTCGAGCCGGTGCTTGCGGTCCGGTCAATCGCCGCCCGACGGTGAAATCGTTTTTCCGCAATGCTGCGGGTAACCCTCGATATATTGGCGCAGGCTCGAATGGGAGAATCGAGCGCCAGAAGGCCAACGCCGCAAGGGACCTGCCATGTCAAGCAATGATGCCGGGCGCGAGAACGGCGCGCTGATTGCGCCGAGAAACGGTGTTTCGTATGTGCGAGGGGCGAGCGACGCGCCATTGTCGGACGCGACGATCGGCGAGTTCCTTGGGGCTACCGCCACCCAGTTCCCCGATCGTCTCGCTGTGGTCTTTCGCGAGCAGGGCATCCGTTGGACCTGGCGCGAATTCTCCGACGAAGTCGATGTGCTTGCCGCGGGGCTGCTGGGGCTCGGCATTGCGGCCGGTGATCGCGTTGGCATATGGTCGCCGAATCGCGTGGAATGGCTCATGACGCAATTCGCGACGGCTCGCATCGGCGCGATCCTCGTCAACATCAATCCGGCCTATCGCCTCACGGAGCTCGAATACGCGCTCAACAAGTCAGGTTGTGTCGCGCTGATCGCGGCGCCGCAGTTCAAGACGTCGATGTACCTGGACATGCTCCGCACGGTTGCGCCGGAGCTGGAGAAGTCCGAGCCCGGCGAGTTGCACGCCGCAAGCTTGCCGCAGCTACGCACGGTCGTGCGAATGGGCGATACGCCGACCCCCGGCATGCTGACTTTTTGCGAGCTCATCGAAAAAGGCCGCGTCTCGCTCGATCCGGCCGCGCTCGATGCCCGAGCAGCGATGCTTTCCGCAGGCGACGCAATCAACATCCAGTTCACGAGCGGCACCACCGGCCATCCCAAGGGTGCGACACTCACGCACCGCAATGTGGTCAATAACGCGCGGTACATCGCCCGCGCCATGCGGTTGACCGAGAACGATTCGCTTTGCATTCCCGTTCCGCTTTATCACTGCTTCGGCATGGTGCTCTCCGTGTTGGCCTGTGTTTCCGCGGGCGCCACCATGGTATTTCCGGCCGAGGCATTCGATCCCGGCGCCACGCTCGCCGCTGTCTCGGAGGAGCGCTGCACGGCGCTGCATGGGGTACCGACCATGTTCATCGCCGAGCTCGATCACCCCGATTTCGACCGGTTCGATTTGACAGCGCTGCGTACGGGGATCATGGCCGGTTCACCGTGCCCGATCGAGACGATGAAGCGTGTCGTGGCACGGATGCACCTGTCCGAAATCACGATCGCCTACGGCATGACCGAGACGAGCCCGGTCTCGTTCCAGAGTGCGACGACGGATCCGCTCGACAAGCGCACGTCGACAGTGGGCCGCATCCAGCCGCATCTCGAGGCGAAGGTGGTCGATGCCGAGGGACGGACGGTTCCGGTTGGCGCGATTGGCGAGCTTTGGACGCGCGGCTACTCCGTCATGCGCGGCTATTGGGACGACGATGCCCGCACACGCGAGGCGATTCAGGACGGCTGGATGCACACCGGCGACTTGGCGACGATCGATGCCGAGGGCTATTGCAATATCGTCGGACGCCTGAAAGACATGCTCATTCGCGGCGGCGAGAACATCTACCCGCGCGAGATCGAGGAGTTCTTGTTCCAGCATCCGAAGATTCAGAGCGTACAGGTCTTCGGTGTACCGGACGCGAAGTATGGCGAGGAGGTCTGCGCCTGGGTCACGTTGCGTCCCGGCGAGCAGATGACCGAAGAGGAATTGCGCGAGTACTGCCAGGGCCGGATCGCGCACTACAAAGTGCCGCGCTATGTGCGCTTCGTCGACGAAATGCCGATGACCGTGACAGGCAAGGTGCAGAAGTTCGTCATGCGCGAGCGCATGGTCGAGGAACTCGGGCTCGCCTCGCCGAAGACCTGTTGAAGGCGGTGGCGCAGCGAACCCGTCGGGCAAAAAAAAAGCGGGCCAGCGGCCCGCTAAAAACCACACGCTACGGGGTTAGCGCGAGGAGACCAAGGAAGGAACCAATGAGGCGCTATGTATTGCGCCTCAACGATTCCAGCAAAGATGTACCCAAAAGGATTCGATCTGTCTGATCGGATTTCGGCATCATTATTGCACGAACTCAGAACGTGCAAATATTGGGACGTCGAAACACACCTGTGTTGAAACCGTTGAGGGGCATTGTGGGCGAATTGCCCGGGCGACGCGGTAACAAAGTGTTTCAGGATGTAACCTAGGCTGGACAAGGCGCAGCGGGACTTTTTGCCGAATTTTGCGCAAATTGAGTCATTATTTCCGATGCGCAAGTGGCTTGGTATCGATTACAGAATTGCATGCCAATTGCGCGCGGGAGTCAATTGCCGGATATTCCATTTCATGCAAACCAATATAAAGATTAGCCGGAAAATTTAGCCCGAAATGCTAAATCGCCATTTTTAGGGCGATGCCCGAGCGGGCATGTTGCGTGTTGCTTTTTTCTCTATGGCTTTCGAGACGATGAAGGGGCCATTGGGATTGCGACGCATGTTGACGCGCGATCTCCGGATCGGGGCGGTCCTGGCATCGGCGTCGCCCCGCAACTCGGTGGCCGGCTACATGCAATCGCGCGGCTGCCGAATGGTCAAGATCGAGCGCGCACCTCCTTGGCGCCGACCCCCAGCATGACGGCGCCGGAGCCGCGCATGTGGGGGGGAGCGGGGAAACCCCGCGCGGCCCGTCTTCACGCCGCTTCGGGGCGCGCCTTCATTTCAGCCATTTATCGGAAATGGCCTGAAACTCGCCCGTTGCGCGGGCAAGATGCAGCCATTGGTCGACATATTGCTGAAACGGAACATCGCCGCGCGGGACCATGTAGGCCTTCTCCCCGTATTGAAACGGCTTGTCGGGATGGATCGAGCACAGGCCCGGATTCAACTTTTGCTGCAGCAGCGTTTCCGATGCGTCGGTCACCATGACATCCGCCTTGCCGGCCAGAATCTGCTTGAAGATCGTCACGTTGTCCGGGTAGACCGTGACATTCGCGTGTGGGAAATACTGCTTGGCGAAACGCTCGTTCGTGCCGCCCGGATTGACGATCACCCGCGTGGACGATTGGTCGATCTGAGCGACCGTCTGGTATTTGTCCGCGTCGGCGCAGCGCGCGATCGGCGTCTTGCCGTCGATCATGTACGGCTCCGTGAAAAACACGTGCTTCTGGCGCTCGAGCGTCGTCGAGACGCCCCCCACGGCGATATCGCATTTTGCGATGAAGTCCTTCATCAGATTCGACCACGTCGTCTTCACGAACTCGGCCTTCGCGCCGAGCGACTTCGCGAGCGATTCGGCCATATCGATGTCGATTCCTTCGAAGGTGCCGTCGGGCTTCAGGAACGAATAGGGTTTGTAGTCGCCGGTCGTGCACACGCGCAGCGTGGTGCGCGCCGCGATCGCATCGAGGCGCGATGTCGGCGGCGCAACTGCCGAGTCCGCTGTCGCGTCGGCTAGCGCGGCGCCCGAGCAGGCAAGGCTGAGCAGGCAGGCAAGGGTGGCTTTTCTCATCATGGTCTCCGATTGGAAGTTTGCGGCGATGGTAGCAGCATCAAAACTCTGCCTGCGTGCTTTTGTCGCGAGCGCGATGGCCGCCCGCTCGCGTCCGGTAAAATGGGCGCTTTTCCAGCCGCGCCGCCTCCCAGACCCAACGTGCCCTCGACCCTGATCAACGACACCTTCTTGCGCGCCCTGCTGCGCGAGCCGACCGAGTACACGCCCATCTGGCTGATGCGCCAGGCCGGCCGTTATCTGCCCGAGTACAACGCCACGCGCGAGCGGGCGGGCAGTTTTCTCGGCCTCGCCAAAAACCCCGACTACGCGACCGAGGTCACGCTGCAGCCGCTCGAACGCTACCCGCTCGATGCGGCGATCCTCTTTTCCGACATCCTGACGGTCCCCGACGCGATGGGGCTCGGCCTGTCGTTCGCTGCCGGCGAGGGACCGCGCTTTGCGCGCCCGGTGCGCGACGAGGCCGATGTTGCGCGCCTGGCCGTACCCGACATCGAGGCGACGCTCGGCTACGTGACCGATGCCGTGCGCGAAATCCGTCGTGCGTTGACCGACGCACAAGGGCGCCAGCGCGTGCCGCTGATCGGCTTCTCCGGCAGCCCGTGGACGCTCGCCTGCTATATGGTCGAAGGCGCCGGCTCGGACGACTTCCGGACGGTGAAGTCGATGCTCTACAGCCGCCCCGATCTCATGCATCGGATCCTCGAAATCAACGCGCAGGCCGTGGCCGCCTACCTGAACGCGCAGATCGAGGCGGGTGTGCAGGCGGTCATGATTTTCGATACCTGGGGCGGTGCGCTCGCCGACGGCGTGTTTCAGCGTTTTTCGCTCCACTACACCGGCGAAGTCGTGCGTCGGTTGAGGCGGGAGCATGACGGTGCGCGTGTCCCGGTGATCACGTTCACGAAAGGCGGCGGCCAGTGGCTCGAAGAGATCGCCGATGCCGGCGTCGATGCCGTCGGGCTGGACTGGACGACCGATCTCTCGCGCGCACGCGAGCGCCTCGGCGATCGCGTGGCGCTGCAAGGCAACCTCGATCCCACCGTGCTGTTCGCTCCTCCCGCGACGATCCGCGCCGAGGCGCGAGCCGTGCTCGAGCGCTTCGGCCCGCATTCCGGCCACATATTCAATCTGGGCCACGGCATCTCGCAGTTCACCCCGCCCGAACACGTCGCGGAACTCGTGGACGAAGTGCATCAAGCAAGTCGCACCCTGCGCGCCCAGTCCCCTGCCACATAAGCATGTCCTTTTTATTGCAACGCAGCGAAATGGGCTCTGGCTCTAAGGGCTGCGGTGGGCTGAAAACGGCGCCGACCGGGGGTTTCCAAGTTGTCAAGACTTGACTTATGCACATTCTTCTCGTTGCGGCGCGGTAGAGCGAAAGCGAGTTGACGCGATGCT
>Ga0105239_10001160_pt1 | contig 36170 bp, 31 predicted proteins | sample KBSC44metaG_FD_92761 | JGI IMG/M metagenome (GOLD analysis project Ga0105239, IMG submission 92761) | Corn rhizosphere microbial communities from Kellogg Biological Station, Michigan, USA - KBS C4-4 metaG | ecosystem: Host-associated > Plants > Roots > Rhizosphere > Soil | place: Michigan, USA... | reverse complement strand
TGGCCGCTCATCCCCGCAGGACGCCCCCACTCGTCGTTGCAAATGCTCGCCGTAGCCCGAGCTACGGCTGTGCTTTGCGCCTAGATTGGGGCCGCCCGGCGGGTCTGCTCGACCACGCCGGATTGCCTCTCACCCTCTGAGCTTCCATGCCTGCCTACAAATTCGAAGCCCTCGACGCCGACGGCAAGACCAGCACCGGCCTGCTCGAGGCCGACAACGCGAAGGCCGCGCGCGCGCAGTTGCGCGCCCAGTCGCTGGTGCCGCTGGATGTCAGCCAGGTCGCAGCCGGTGAAACCGCGGCCGGCGCCGGCCAGTTCCGCCGGCGTGTTTTCGGCACCACCGGCCTCGCGGTATGGACACGCCAGCTGGCCGGCCTCGTCGGCTCCGGCCTGCCGCTGGAGCGGGCGCTGACGGCGCTCTCCGACGAAGCCGAAAACGAGCGCCAGCGCGAACTGGTCGCACACCTGCGCAGCGAGGTCAACTCCGGCGCCAGCTTCGCCCGCGCGCTGGCGACCACGCCGCGCGAGTTCGACGAGGTCTATCGCGCCGTGGTCGGCGCCGGCGAGCAGAGCGGTGCGCTCGGCCAGGTGCTGGAAAGCCTCGCCGACGACCTCGAAGAACGCCAGGAGCTGCGCGCCAAGCTGATCGGCGCGACGCTCTATCCGATGATCGTCTCGATGATCGCGGTGGTGATCGTGATCTTCCTCGTCACCTACGTCGTGCCGCAGGTGGCGTCGGTATTCACCAGCTCGAAACGCGCACTGCCGTTTCTGACCGTCGCGATGCTGTCGATCAGCGATTTCCTGCGCAGCTGGGGCTGGCTGATCCTGGTCAGCCTGGTCGTGTTCGCGCTGCTGCTCGCGTCATCGCTGCGCAACGAGATGTTCCGGCGCAGCTTCGACGCCAGCCTCCTCGGCCTGCCGCTGATCGGCAAGCTCGCGCGCGGCTACAACGCGGCGCGTTTTGCCGGCACGCTGGCGATGCTCGCCGGCGCCGGCGTGCCGATCCTGAAGGCCTTGCAGGCCGCGGCCGAAACGCTCTCGAACCGCGCGATGCGCGCCGATGCGATGGATGCGCTGATCCAGGTGCGCGAGGGCGCGCCGCTGGCCTCGGCGCTGGCCGGCAAAAAACGTTTCCCCGGCCTGCTGGCGATGTTCTCGCGTCTCGGCGAGCAGACCGGCAAGCTGCCGGTCATGCTCGACCGCGCGGCCAAGCAACTCAGCGCCGAGGTTCAGCGCCGCGCGATGCAGGCCGCGACCATCCTCGAGCCGCTGCTGATCGTCGCGATGGGCGGCGTGGTGATGCTGATCGTGCTGGCGGTGCTGCTGCCGATCATCCAGCTCAATACCTGGGTGAAATGAGCCGGCTCAGGGCAGGTAGGCCAGCGTACTGAAGTCGACGCCCGCGGGTTTCGAGTCGGTCTTGGCGGCTTCTGCCGTGGTCTCGTCTTCCGGCTCCAGCAGCGCCGTCAGCGTCGACGGATGCAGGCGCGTCAGCTGTTCGGCATCGAGCTTGCGGATGAAACGCCAGGCTTCCGGCGTCTTGATGAAAGCGAAGCCGCTCGGCAGGTCGACGAACACGTCGAAATCCTTCACCGGCACGGCCCTCTGGGCGTAGGCCGGCATCAGGATCGCGGCGGCGAGGCCGAGGGCGGCGAGGGGGCGGAATTGCTGCTTCATGGGAATCCTTTGGGTCATGCGGGGTGACACTTCGTACCTAGGGTAAACCACTAGAACACAGAAGACCAGGGTTTTCTTGTGCACTGCAGCAATTTCGCGACAGCGGGACGCCCTCGCGTTCGAGCGGTCGCCTGCATAAACTGATGCGCGCACATCCGTCAATACGACGCCGGGAGACCGCATGACCCCGAACCGCTGGCAAGGCAACTTCGCTCCGATCACCACCGAATACGACGTTCCCGCCGCGAAGCTGCTCGGCGAGCTGCCGCGCGAATTGAACGGCACGCTGTTTCGCAACGGCCCGAACCCGCAGTTCCCGGCTCCGGCCGCGCATTGGTTCAGCGGCGACGGCATGCTGCATGCGTTCAGCCTCGGCGAAGGCCGTGCGAGCTATCGCAACCGCTGGGTGCGCACGCCGAAATGGCAGGCCGAACACGGGGCCGGACGGTCGCTCGGCTCCGCCTTCACAGCGAACGAGAACGGGCAGGACCGCGGTGTCGCGAATACCCACGTCGTGCACCACGCCGGCCACCTGCTCGCCCTCGAAGAGGCGCATCTGCCGACGCGCATCGAACCGCACGGCCTGGAGACGCTGGGCTACTGGAACGGCGGCGGCGCGCTGCAGGGCCCGTTCACCGCGCACCCGAAGCTCGACCCGCAGACCGGCGAGCTGCTGTTCTTCGGCTACGGCTGCGATGGTCCGCTGAGCGCCGGCATGAGCTACGGCAGCATCGATGCCAGCGGCCGCGTCACGCGCATGGAACGTTTCCAGGCGCCCTACGCCAGCATGGTCCACGACTTCATCGTGACGCAACGCCACGCGCTGTTCCCGATCCTGCCGCTCACCGCGAGCCTCGCGCGAGCCCAGCGCGGCGGACCGCCTTATGCCTGGGAGCCTGAACAAGGCGCCAGCGTCGGCATCATGCGGCGCGACGGCTCGACCGCCGAGATGCGCTGGTTCCGCGGCGAGAGCTGCTTCGTCTTCCACGTGATGAATGCCTGGGACGAAGGCGATCGCATCGTCGCCGACGTGATGCGCTTCGACGAGCCGCCGCTCTTCCCTCGGCCCGACGGCACGCCGACGGATGCGACGCGCGGCGCGCGCCTCTGGCGCTGGACCTTCGATCTCTCCGAGCGCTCGGAGCGCTTCGGGCAGCAGCCGCTGGACGATCTGGCCGGCGAGTTCCCGCGCATCGACGAGCGCCGCACCGGGCTCGCCTACCGGCATGGCTGGTATGCCTGCAAGGCGCCGGGCGAATCGACGCCGGGCGTCTACCACGGCATCGCCCATGTCGACCACGCCAGCGGCCGCACCGTCACCCATTGGCTGCCCGACGGCGACGCCGTGTCGGAACCGGTGTTCGTGCCGCGCAGCGCCGAGGCGCCCGAGGGCGACGGCTGGCTGCTCGCCACGGTGTACCGCAGCGCCGAGGCGCGCAGCGACCTCGCGGTGTTCAACGCGACCGCGCTCGAGGACGGCGCCATCGCGACCGTGCAGCTGTCGCACCGCGTGCCTTTCGGCTTCCACGGCAGCTGGGTCGACGCCGCGGCGCTCGGCTGAGGCGGCAGGCCGCCGAGCCTCAATCGAGCGTGTTGTGCCTGACGCCGGCCGAGGCCATGCTCGCCGGCTCGCCCTGCGCGTTGTCGATCGAACGCACGCCGGCCACCGGCCCTTGGGCCACGCCGTAGCCGCCGTTGCCTTCGGCGATGCTGTCGCTGAAGCGGCTGCGCAGGCAATCGATGCCGTCGCCGGCATTGCCCACGAACATCGAGTGCTCGATCGTCATCGCCTCGCAGACGATGCCCGGGCCGCCGTTGCGCTCGACGCGCACGTTGCTGAGCCGCCCGCCGGCCGCATACCAGCCGCCGCCGATGCCGACGCCGGAGTTCGAGACCACGCGCAGGTTGCTCAGCACCGTGGCCTCGCCGTAATGGATGCCGAGGCCGGGGAAGCCGGCGACGCTGCCGTTGCGGATCACCGCGCCGGTGGCGGCGACGGTGCTGATGCCGACCTTGGCCGAGAACTGGCTGGGCTCGTCGCAGCGCAGCGTCGCCGAGCCGACCGGGACGCCGCAGCGCACCGTGCCGCCGACACGATGGCCGCCCAGATCGAGCGTGACGCCCGGGCCGCTGATGACGATGCCGGCGGTATCGGCCGGCACGGCCAAGTCGCTCGTCAGCCGGTAATGGCCGGGGCGGCTCAGGGTCAGCGGAAAGCCCGGCGCGTCGCCCGGCGTCACGTTGCCGGCCATCACGGCAGCCTGGTCGATCGTCAGCCGGGGTTGCGCATCAGCAGCGTGCAGCGTGGTCAGCAACGCGGCAGCGGAGGCAACGGCAAGCAGGGTGGCGTAGCGATTCATGGTGAGTCCTGTGGTGTGAAGCGTGGTTTTTGGTTTGGAGCCGGTGGACGGATCGCCCTCTTGCCGGCTGGACGTAATCCTCGGCGGCGCCGGTTTCAGCCATGCTCCAGCACTGTCGCGGCGGCGTTTCGTTTGTCGCAGGCGCGTGCGCTGCGCGGCTGGCACGCAACCTGCAAATCAACCGTGGGATAGCCGGTCTTGTTCGCCAGCAGCGCTCGACAAGCTGTGCTTCAATCACTCGGAAAGCTTGATCCACCGGAGGTTTCGCAGATGAGCGCTTCCAACGAACTGGTCCCCGTGCTGCGCCCCGCACGCAGCAGCATCCCGATCGCGCACATGCGCAAGCTGTACCGGGTGGGCGACGTCGAACGCCGGCTCGACAAGCTGCCGCAGAAGGAGCACGAGAACCTGCGCTCCACCTACGAGCGCATGATCGAAAAAGGTCCCGAGCGCTTCCAGGTCAAGCCTTCCGGGCTGCCGGCGATGGATCACCTGTACGACGAACTGCCGAACTTCGGCCCGGTGCTCGACGACGTGAAGCGCCAGCTGGCGCTGTGCGAAGACAGCCGCGACGCGCTCGAGATCACGCCGCTGCTGCTGCTCGGTCCGCCGGGCGTCGGCAAGACCCATTTCGCACGCGAGCTGTCGCAGCTGCTCGGCACCGGCATGGGCTTCCTGTCGATGAGCTCGATGACCGCCGGCTGGGTGCTCAGCGGCGCCTCCAGCCAGTGGAAGGGTGCGCGGCCCGGCAAGGTCTTCGAGACGCTGGTCGAAGGCCAGTACGCGAACCCGGTGATGGTGGTCGACGAGATCGACAAGGCCGGCGGCGAACACGCCTACGACCCGCTGGGCGCGCTCTACAGCCTGCTGGAGCACGACACGGCGGGCAACTTCACCGACGAGTTCGCCGAAGTGCCGATCGACGCCAGCCAGGTGATCTGGGTCGCGACCGCAAACGACGGCCGCGCCATCCCCGATCCGATCCTCAACCGCATGAACGTCTACGAGGTGCTGGCGCCGGACCGGGACGCGGCGCGCCATATCGCGGCGCGTCTCTACGCGAAGATCTGCGGCGAGCACGACTGGGGCCAGCGCTTCGAGCGCGAGCCGTCCGACGACGTGCTCGACGCGATGAGCGAGATGGCGCCGCGCGAGATGCGGCGCGCCTGGATGACGGCCTTCGGCAACGCCAAGCTGGCGCATCGCGACCGCATCGTGCCGGCGGATCTGCCGGCAGCGGGCGCGCGCCGCGGCGCGATCGGCTTCGTGCAGTAGCGGCGCCGCACCCCCTCTCCTCTTCCGGTGCCGCGTTGCGCTTGAGAACAAGCTGCTCCCCGCGGCGGCGGAGCGCTCCCTTATCATCGGCCCCGAACGAGCGCGGGGAGGTCCGGTCACCGCAGTGACGGGCGCGTCGACAAGGCCTCGGCTCGGAGTCATCCGTTCAACAACGCGTCAACATCCCAGCCCTGCGCATGCCAGCTCCCGCTCCGCGCCCGAAGGTCCTGGTCGTCGACGATCACGAGGTCTTTCGACTCGGCATGCGCCACCTGCTCGCCGAGCGGGCCGATGTGGTCGAGGCCGGCTCGCTGGTCGAAGCCAAGGCCCGCCTGGCAGCCGAAGCTTTCGACCTGCTGCTGCTCGATCTGAGCCTCGGCGACCAGTTCAGCCTGACCGCGCTGCCGCAGCTGCGCGAGAGCCGGCCGGAGATGAGGATCATCGTGCTGACCTCGATGGCCGAAGCGCTGTACGCCGAACGAGCGCTGCGCGCCGGGGCCGACGGTTTCGTGATGAAGTCCGAGCTCTCCGACTCCTTGCTCGCCGCGGTGGACAGTGTGCTGGCCGGCCATGTGCACGTCAGCACCGCGCTGAGCGACGCGATGCTGCGCCGCTCGCTCGGCCGCGATACCCGTGCCCAGCGCCCCGAGCTGTCGACACGCGAGGTCGAGGTGCTGCGCCTCGTGGCCGCCGGCAAGACGACGCGCGAGATCGCCGACGCCCTGAATCGCAGCGTGAAGACGATCGAGACCCACAAACAGGCGCTGAAGGCCAAGCTGGGTGCGCATTCGCCCGCCAGCCTGGTGCGCATGGCCGTGGCCTGGTGCGGCGAGAGCTCGTGAGCTTTCCGGGCCGCCTTCAGGGCGAAATCCTGCGCGTGTTGCACGACGCGACGCCGGGCCTGCTCGCCGCCGCGGCGCTGGCCTGCACGACATCGTGCCTGCCGGCCCGAGCCGCCGCAGCGCCAGGTCTCGAGCCGGTCTATCGATACCAGGTCGCCAACGGCGAAACGCTGATCGGACTGGCGCGGCGCTTCCTCGCCGAACCCGCACGCTGGCGCGAACTGAGCCGCAGCAATGCGCTGCGCGACCCGAACCGGATCGCGACCGGAGCGGTACTGCGCATCCCGCTTCGATTGATGCGCACCGAAACAGCACCCGCCACCGTGCTGAGCGTCACCGGCGGTGCCTCGGCCCAGGCCGGCCAGAGCATCGATGAAGGCGGCGAGATCAACACCGGGCCCGACGGCCACGTGAGCCTGCGGCTGGTGGACGGCACGCTGTTGCGGCTGCGACCGGACAGCCGCCTGCTGCTGCGCGAGTCGCGGCGCGTGCCGGCGACCGACGCGGTGCGCTCGGGCGCGCGGCTGGAACAAGGCCGGGTCGAGGTCGAGGCGACCCGTGCGCCGGCCGGCCGGCCCGGCTTCAGGATCGATACGCCGCAGGGCGTGCTCGGCGTGCGCGGCACCGAGTTCCGCGTCGCCACCGATGCGCAGCAGCACGTCACGCGCGGCGAAGTGCTGAGCGGCGTCGTCGCCTTCGAAGGCGGCTTCGGCGCGGAGCAGCGAGTGGCGGCGGATTTTGGTGCCGTGATCGGCGCGGATGGCCGCGTGATGCCACCGGCGCCCTTGCTTGGCGCACCCGACACCTCGGGCCTGCCGCCGCTGGAGGAGAGCATCCTGATGCGCTTCGCTCTGCCGCCGACCGCCGGCGCCGTGGCCTACCGCGGGCAGATCGCCCACGATGCCTCGTTCGACCGGGTCGTCGCCGAGCTGACCAGCGACACGCCCGAACTGCGCTTCGCCGAGCTGCCCGATGGCGACTACGTGCTGCGCGTGCGCGCGATCGACAGCCAGGGCCTGGAAGGCCGGGATGCGGATCATGCCTTCCGCCTGAAGGCGCGACCCGAGGCGCCGCTGCCATCGGCACCCGTGCCGCGCGCCAAGCTGTTTGGCGGCCATGCCGAGTTCGCCTGGGCCGCCAACCCGGAGGCGCAAAGCTATCGCCTGCAGCTGGCGGACGACGCCGGCTTCACGACCTCGCTGCGCGAACTCGGCGAGCTGCGCACGCTGACCGCGTCGATCGAAGGCCTGAGCAACGGCACCCACTACTGGCGCCTCGCCAGCGTGCGCGGCGATGCCGACAAGGGCCCTTGGGGGCTGCCCCACAGCTTCGAGATGCGGCCGCTGCCGGCGCAGCCCCCACCGCCGGCGATCGACGATCGCTCGACCCGTTTTTCGTGGGAAGGCGAGGAAGGACAAAGCTTCGATTTCGAAGTGGCGCGCGACGCCGCCTTCACCGACCTCGTCTTCGAACGGCGGCTCGCCGAGCCGCGCATCGAACTGGCGATGCCGGGCTCCGGCCGCTTCTACTTCCGGCTGCGCGCACGCGATGCGGACGGCTTCATCGGGCCTTACACCACGCCGCAGTTCTTCGACGTGCCCAACTGCCTGCGTGACGGCAGCGGACAGTGCATTCGCGCCGGCGGGCGGACGATCGACCTCGCGCCGTGAGCGCCGCCGCTCCGCTGCCCGAAGGGGGCGCTGCGTCCCTCGCGGCAGCTGCACCGTCCCACACGGGGTGGCGCCGTTGGCGCGACGAAGCGCCGATCGCGGCGCTGCTGGCGCTGCTGGCCTGCGCGATATCGCTCGGCGGCTGGGCCTGGCGTCTCGACCGCGGCGTCTACGATTTCGGCCTGGCGCTGTGGAGCCGCCCTGCACCGCCGGGCATCGTGATCGTCGCGATCGACGACGCCAGCATCGAGGCGATCGGCCGCTGGCCTTGGTCGCGGGCAGTGCACGCCACCTTGCTGGAGCGCCTGGCGCCGGCCCGGCCGCGCGCGATCGCGCTCGACCTGGTGCTCAGCGAAGCCGATCCCGACCCGCGGCAGGACCAGCTGCTGGCCCAGGCAATGCGCCGCGCCGCGCCGGTGGTGGTGCCGGTGACCTGGCAAGCCACCGGCACCGCGGCGATGTCGACGCTGGCGCCCGGCGAGCCGCTGCTGTCGGCGGCAAAGCTCGGCGCCGCCGAGGCGGCCGTCGATGCGGATGGCGTGCTTCGGCATACCTTTCTCTACGCCGGCCCGCCCGCCAAGCGCTATCCGAACCTCGCGCTCGCGCTGCTGCAGGCGGGCGGCGAATCGCTGAACCGCCGCGTCCACCCCGACAACGATCCGGCGGCGTCGAGCAGCGCTGCAGCGGGTGGCTGGCGCCGCGACGCCCGGCTGCTGATCCGCTACGCCGGACAGCCCGGCACGGTCGAGCGTGTGTCCTATGCCGACGTGCTCAGCGGCAAGCTGCCGGCCGAGCGCCTCGCCGGCCGCTACCTGTTGATCGGCATGACCGCGCAAGGCCTGGGCGACACGCTGGCCACGCCGGTGAACGGCCGCCACCAGGCCATGCCCGGCATCGAGGTGCTGGCGAATACCCTCTACACCCTGCGCAGCGGCGACACCATCGATGCGCTGAGCGAGGCGCAGGTGGCGGCGCTCTCGGCCGTGCTGCTGGTGGCGCTGCTGGCCGCGTTCCGCCTCGCCGGCCCGCGGCTGGCATTGCCGCTGGCGATCGCCTCCGTGCCGCTGGCGCTGGCCGCGAGCCTGCTCGCGCTGCGCGTAGGCTGGTGGTGCAGCCCGGCGCCCTACACGCTCGCCGCGCTGCTGGCCTATCCGCTGTGGAGCTGGCGCCGCCTCGAGCGTGCCGTCGCCGGGCTGGACCGGGAGATCGCCCGCCTCGCCACCGATCCGCTGATCGCGGCCGAGGCCGGCGACGCGATCGAAGCGCGGCTCGGCAGCCTGCAGCGCGCCGGCGCGATGGTGCGCCAGGCCCGGCAGTTCTACGCCGACTCGCTGGCGGCGATGCCGACCGCGATGCTGGTCGCCGGCGATGACGCACGTGTCCTGCTCGCCAACCCGAAGGCGGCGCAGCTGTTCGAGGTCGAAGACCCCGAGGAGCTGCTGGGCCTCGACCTGGTGCGCCTGCTGGCCGAGTTCAGCAGCGCCGCGGCGCTCGATTGGGCGCAGGCGCTGGCCGCGCTCCGGCCCTCTGCCGCCGGCATCGCGGTCGAAGGCCGCCTGGGTGCCGAGCGCGACTACGTGATCCACGCCGCCGCGGTGCAGCTCGAAGGCCTGCGGCGCCTGATCGTCGGCATCGCCGATGTCGAGCCGGTGAAACGCGCCGAGCGCGAGCGCGAAGAGGTGCTGGCCTTCGTCTCGCACGACCTGCGCTCGCCGGCCAGCTCGATCGTGCTGCTGACCGACCTCGACCTGCAAGGCCGCGTCAGCACCCCGCACGACGAGTTGCTGCGCGAGATCCGTCGCCTCGCCGGCCGCACCTTGCAGCTCTCCGACGACTTCGTGCGCGCGGCCGAGGTGCAGACACGTCCGCTGAGCCGGGCGCCGCTGCGCCTCGCCGATCTGCTCGAAGACGCCCTAGTCGACCTGCGCGCGCAAGCCTTGGCGGCGGAGGTCGATCTGCGAGGGCCGGCGCCGGAACACGATGTGCTGGTGACGATCGACCGCTGGCTGGTGGCGCGCGCCATCGGCAACCTGCTCTCCAACGCGATCAAGCACAGCCCGCGCGGCAGCGCGGTCGAGATCGAGGCCAGCGTGCGGGACGGCGCGCTGCGGCTGTGCGTGCGCGATCACGGCGCCGGTCTCAGCCCGCAACAGCTCGAGCGGCTCGCGCGCGGCGACGAGGGCGCCGGCGTGCAGGACCGGCACGGCGTCGGCCTGGGCCTGCTCTTCGTGCAGCGCGTCGCGCGGCGCCACGGCGGCGCGCTGCGCGCCGTGCCGCCCGCGAGCGGCGCCGGCGCGCAGTTCGAGCTCGAGCTGCCGGCCCGCTAAGGGAATCCCCGAGGCGCCGCTCGGGCTCTTCGCCATCGGCGAATCAGGTCGCGCTCGATGGCGACGGCGCAGCGGGCTGCCTAAGCTCCAAGCGAGTCGCAACGACTGAACTGAACAGGCAGGAACATCGAATGAGCACGGGGGCTCTGTGGACGAGGATACGCAGGAAGATCGGGTCCGCGGGCCCGCGCCAGCAAACCATCACCGTGCAGTACATCGGCGTGCCCGCGCAGGACGTGGACGCGATGCAGTCGATGTTCGACGTGCTCGGCCAGCAGCTGTCGGTGACGCTCGAACTGAAGCCCGACAGCGGCGAGATGGTGCTGCTGCAGCTGAAGTCCGGCACCCGCGTCACCGCGGAGCACATCCATGCGCTGACCGGCGGCCGCCCGGCGGTGTTCATCACGAAGCAGAACGACGCCGCCGAACAGCTGTCTTCGACGAGCGAGCGCTTCGCGGTGCATCAACGGGTGCTGCTGCCGCAGCTCACCGAGCTGCCGCTGGTGCGCCGCCGCTCCGCGCTGCGCAGCCCCGCCGGGACCCTGCCGCAGGACTCGCGGCGAGACGCCTTGCCGTCGGGCAGCGGCGTTCCGCTCTCGACCTCTTTCAGCTCGGCACTCGATTCGACGCCGAGCGCCGCCCCACCGAGCACCGAAGACACCGACCCCGCGCAACTGGAAGTCCTGCAGCAGGTACTGCGCGGCCTCGCCGATCCGGCGACGCCGATGCTCAAGGCCAGCTACGGCCCCAACGCCCACCTGCGGTTCGATTTCGGCATCGGCCTGGTGACGATCGATGCGCTGGCGCAGCAGCACTTGCGCGTGCGCAGGGAACTGCCGCGGCCGGCCCCGGAGGCCCAGCTGCATCCGGATGCGATGGTGCGCGAACTCGACGAAACCGTCTGGCACCTCGGCCTGGCGAGCGGCCACTTGCCGCTGGTCGGCGAACCCGCCGACTGGTCGCAGACCGCCCTCGCGGTTTCGCCCGAGAGCAACATCGAGCGCTACACGAAGATGCCGAGGCACCTCGAAATGGCGCGGCGCCTGATGCACTCGCCGGTCACGCCCGCCGAGTTGCGGCGCCACGCGCACATCGGCGTCCCGGATCTTCGGAGCTTTCTGCAAGCCTGCCTGTTCCTGAACATCATCAGGTGGGTCGACCCATCGGAGGCTGGCCCGGCCGCCGATCGCGGCGGCGACTGACACGGGCGCCGGGCCCTAGTCCAGCAGTTCCGCCACCTTCGCCAGCAGGTCCGACTTGGAGAAGGGCTTGTCCAGCGCACTGCAGTGCGCGCGCACCAGGAACTCGCTGGCGTCGCGCGACAGCGTATCGCCGGTCACGAACAACACGCGCCGCGCCAGCGTCGGATGCCGCACCAGGATCTCGCGCCAGAAGGCGGCGCCATCCATCTCCGGCATGCGCAGGTCGGAGACGATCGCGTCGAAGCGCGCGGTATCCAGCAACTCCAGCGCGACCGCGCCCGACTCGGCGGTCGCCACCTCGTAGCCGCCGCTTTCCAGCATGTCGCGCATCAGGTCGGCGAGCTCGACCTCGTCGTCGACCACCAGCACCCGCCACAGCGAAGGCTGCTCCGGCTCGGCCAGCGGCACCGGGCCGGAGACCGGCCCCGGCTCGCCGCTGAGCGGCAGGCTCAGGCGAAACGAAGCGCCGCGCCCCGCCTCGGGCGCATCGAGCAGCAGATCGCCGCCATGTTCGCGCGCCAGCGAACGCGAGACCGCCAGCCCGAGGCCGGTGCCCATGCCTTCGGGCTTGGTCGTGAAGAACGGTTCGAAGAGCTTCTGGCGCACCACGTCGCTGACGCCCGGCCCGGTATCCATGACGCAGAGCCAGACCCGTTGCTCGCCGCGCTGGCGCCGCGCATCGCGGTACAGGCCGACGCCGGTGCGCACCCAGACGCGGCGCTCGCCGCTCGCGCCCGAGAGCGCCTGCTGCGCGTTCACCAGCAGGTTCAGCACCACCTGGCCGATCTGGTCGCCATCGGCGGCGACTCGCGGCAGCACCGGATCGAGCTCCAGCTCCAATTCGATGCCGTGGCTGCGGTAGGAATAGCCGAGCATGTCCGCCGCGGCGCGCGCCAGCTCGTTCAGCGAGACGCTGCTGCGCTCGGCCGGCTTGCTGCGCGCCATGTTGAGGAAGGTGCGCACGATGCGGCCGCAGCGCTCGGCCGCCTGGCGGATGTGCTGGGCGTCGGCCTTCAGGTCGGGCCGGAACTCGCATTTCTCCTCGAGCAGGTTGGCTCGGCCCATCACGATCGCCAGCGGGTTGTTCAGCTCGTGCGCCACGCCGGCGAGCAGGCTGCCCATCGCGGTCAGCTTCTCGCTCTGGCGCAGCGCCTCGCGCTGGCGCTCGATCTGCTGCGCCGCGTTGCGCCGCTCGGAGACATCGGAGATCGACGCGGTGTAGTGCGTCTCGCTGTCGACCTCGGCACGCCACAGCACCATCTCGACCGGGAACTCGCTGCCGTCGGCACGCAGCGCCTGCATCTCGACCCGCTTGCCGAGCAGCCGCGGCGGGCCGCCCTCGCGCATGCGCTGCATGCCGGCATCGTGCCCGGCACGGTAGCGCTCGGGGATGATCACGTCGGCCACCAGCTGGCCCAGCACCGAGGCGCGGCTGCGGCCGAACATGCTCTCGGCCGACGGATTGAACTCGACGATGCGACCCGAGCTGTCGGTGGCGACGATCGCGGCCAGCGCGTTGTCGACGATCGCGGACTTGAAGGCCTCGCTGCGCCGCTCGCGGGCGCGCGCCTCGCGCTGCGCCCGGAACGTGGCGGTCACCACCTGCACCCAGGGCTGCCAGCGCGCGCCGAGCTGCGGCTCGGGCGTGCTCTCGTCGCGCGACATGCCGTCGAGGTAGCCCATGACCTTCAACGCCGGCTCGATCACACGCCGCCGCAGCAGCACCTGGCCATGCAGGAACATCGCCAGCAGCGCGATCGCCAGCAGCGCGAGCGGCACCAGGCCGGGCAGCACCTGGGCCAGCACCTCGCGGTCGGAGAGCGCGAAGACCAAGGTCCACGGCGCCGAGGCCACGTCGAGCACGACCACGCGCTGGTCCGCGATCTCGACCACGCGGCCCTTGGATTGCAGCAAGGCGCGGTCGATGCCGGCGCGATCGAGGCCGGCCGGGAGCTGGGTCGCGTCGTCGGCCGGCGGCTGCGCGGCGTCGGGCACCTCGGCCGAGGCGCCGGCCAGCACCTCGCCGCGCTCGCTCACCACCCACCAGCGCCCGGGGCCGCGCGGCAAGGTCGCCAAGGTGCTGGTGATGGTGCCGAGCTTGATGTCGGCCGCCACCACGCCGCGGAATTGCCCGGCCGCGTAGACCGGCGCCGCATGCGAGACGATCGGGCCTTCGCCGCCGACATCGACATGCGAAGCCGTCCAGTACGGCCGGCGCGACGCATCCTTCTCCGGCAGGCCGGCGCTGAAGACTTCGTAGCCGTACCACTCGGGCAGCGAGTCCAGCAGGCTGCCGCGGCCGGTGCGCTCGACCACGTAGCGGCTCGGCACCCACGGATAGAGCACGATGTGCTTCTGCGGCCAGCCGAGGTAGTAGGACCAGGTGAAATCGGGCCGGCGGTTATGCACCATCTCTGCCAGTTCGGCAAAGGTCTGCAGGCGCCACAGCGTGCCGTCGTCCGGCGGCGTCGTGGTGTCCAGCCACAGCAGCTGCGCGAGGCCGGGCTGCACCAGCGCCGGCAGGTTGTCGAGCGTGTAGCCGTCGGGCTTGCCGCCGGCGAGGCGCTGGCTCAGCGCGCCGCGCACCGCCACGTCGGGCGCATGCGGCGCGCCCATCAGCTCGCGTTCGAGCTGGGTGCGCAGGTCGGCGACGTGATCGGCGGCGCCGCGTGCCAGCGCCTCGACCGCGGCGTGATAGGTCGCGCTGCGGCGCTCCAGGTCGTTCACCGCGGCACGCTGCGCCACCTGGCTCTGCCACAGCGCCAAGGTGGCGAGCAGCACGAAAACCGGCGCGGCGATCAGCCACAACAGCCGGCGATAGCGCGCGATCAGGCGTTCGGCGGAGCGCTCGTGCAGCTCCGAGGGGGGAACCGTCGCGATGTCGTCGTGCGGCGCGGCTTCGAGCATCGCGACGGCCAGGCGCTCAACCCGCCGCGGGCACGAAGACGTAGCCGACGTTGCGCACCGTCTTGATGATCTCGGGCTTGTCGGGATTGCGCTCGATCTTGCGGCGCAGCCGCATGATGCGCAGGTCGATCGAGCGGTCGAACACGTCCCAGCCGCGGTTGTGCGCCTGCTCCATGATCTGGTCGCGGTTCAGCGGCCGGTTCGGATGGCGCGCGAACAGCGCGAGCAGGTCGAACTCGGCCGCGGTGATCTCGATGTCGACACCTTCGCTGCCGATCAGGCGGCGCTCGTCCAGGTCGAGCTCGCAGGCGCCGAAGCGGATGCGCAGGGTGGGGGGCGCGGCCACCGTCGGGGCGTTCGCGGCCGATGCCGGCTGCTGCACGCGCCGCAGCACCGCGCGCACCCGCGCCAGCAGCTCGCGCATCTCGAAGGGCTTGGGCACGTAGTCATCGGCGCCCATCTCGAGGCCGATCACCCGGTCCACCGATTCGCCCACCGTGGTCAGCATCACCAGGCCGATGCGCGGATGGCTCTCGCGCATCCAGCGCGCGAGCGACAAGCCGTTTTCGCCGGGCATGTTGACGTCGAGCAAGGCCAGATCGGGCACGCCGGCCAGGATCAGCTCGCGCGCCTCGGCCGCGTTGGCGGCGCTGCGCACCGTGAAGCCGTGGCGGCCGAGATATTCGATCAGCAGCGAACGCAGCTCCGGCTCGTCATCGACGACGAGGACCACCGGGTGAGTGTTCGCGTCGGCTTCAGGCATGGCGTACGGTCCCTCGGGGTGCTGCGGCTGGGCGGGATGATATCGAGCAGGCACGACGAGAGCGAGCGGGCCGGGCGAGACGCGCATCGGCGTGCGCAGGGGGGAGGCGGTGGCAAACATGGCGGTAGCACTCCATCGGATGTCGCAAGACGCGATCACGCCATCGTCGGAATGTCATGTATCAGCCGCGCTTCAACGCGGCCCGGCGCCACGTATCAATTGTTTCGACGCCTCGTATCATGCGGCGCATGCCAGTCACTCTGGACGGCCAGCTGGTCGTCGCCATCTCGTCCCGCGCGCTCTTCGATTTCGAGGAAGAGAACCAGCTCTTCGAATCGAGCGACGACCGGGCCTACATGCAGCTGCAACTCGACCGGCTCGACCTGCCGGCCAAGCCGGGCGTGGCGTTTTCGCTGGTCAACAAGCTGCTCGCCTTCAACGTGGCCGGGGCGCAGCAGCGGGTCGAGGTGGTGATCCTGTCGCGCAACGACCCGGTCTCGGGCATGCGGGTGTTCCGTTCGGCCAAGCACTACGGGCTGAGCGTGCAGCGCGGGGTGTTCACGCGCGGGCAATCACCGTGGCGCTACCTGACGCCGCTCAACGCCAATCTCTTCCTCTCGACCAACGAGGCGGACGTGCGCTCGGCGCTCGGCGCGGGCGTGCCGGCGGCGCGCGTCTATCCGCATTCGGCGCGCGCATCGGACGCACATCCGAACGAAGTGCGCATCGCCTTCGACGGCGACGCGGTGGTGTTCTCGGACGAGGCCGAGCAGGTGTTCCAGCGCTCGGGGCTGGATGCCTTCCAGGCGCACGAACGCGACCAGGCCGCGACGCCGCTGGCGGCCGGGCCGTTCAAGCCACTGCTGGTGGCGCTGCAGGCGCTGCAGCACGATCCGGCGCAGGGCATGCGCATCCGCACCGCGCTGGTGACCGCACGCAGCGCGCCGGCCCACGAGCGCGCGATCCGCACGCTGATGCAATGGAACGTCGAAGTGGACGAGGCGATGTTCCTGGGCGGGCTGCCGAAGGGCGCGTTCCTGCGCGAGTTCGAACCGGACTTCTTCTTCGACGACCAGACCGGGCATATCGAAAATGCAGCGGTGCACGTGCCGGCGGGGCATGTGGCTTCGGGGATCAGCAATCTCGTGAGCGAGCCGCCGCAAACCCCAACGGCCTGACGGGCCGGGCAAGACGAATCGGGGACGACACGCGACAGCTCTCGGCAGGCCCCTCAGCCATGCGAAGCCTCCAGCTCGCCGACCGCAAACCGGAAGTGCCGCTCCAGGCTCGCCCCCGCCTCCAGCACCGTCAGCCCGCCCTGCTGCGCATGCGGCAGGTTCAGCGCGTTGATCGGGTGATCGACCGGCTGGACGCAGAAGAAGTCCCGGCCCGGCGGCGCATGGATCACCAGATGATCCACGTCCGCCGTCATCTCCAGCGCCAGCCGGGCGCGCGGGAAGTCGATGCGCGCGGCGCCGCTCCAGCCGGCGTAGGCGTGGTGGATCGGTGGCGCGTCGTCGAGCGGCCGCGCACGGGCGAAGTCGTAGGCCGCCGGCACCGGCCGGCGCAGTTCGTCGGGCAGATGATCCGGCCCGGCGTGCCACCAGCCTCGCGCCGGCGCGCACAGCCGCACGCGCGGCTCGCGCGGCAGGAAGGGATGCAGGCCGAGGCCGAAGGGCAGGCGCCGACCGAGGTTGCCGACGCGCAGCGTGATACGCAACGCCGCCGGCTCCAGCGTGTAGCGCAGGCTGGCGGTATAGCTGAACGGGTCGGCACCGCGCCAGGCATGCGTCAGCCGGATTTCATCGGCGCCGACGTTGATCACCTCCCAGTGCGCGAGCCAGCCGTGGCCGTGGATCGGCAGCGGCTCGTCGTCGCGTGTCAGCGGCACGCGGTACTGCACGCCCTCGAAACCGAAGTGCCCACCCCCGATGCGGTTCGACCAGGGCACCAAGGGATAACACGCGAGCTGGTCCGGCTCGCTGCCGGCTTCGTCGGCGCAAGGGCGGAAGAGCGGCAGCCACTCGTCGCCGCGGCGCGCATCGAAGCGCAGCAGGCCGCCACCGCGCGCCGGGCTGACGGAGATGCGCAGCCGCTCGTTCTGGAGATGTTTCGTAGCCATGACGGGATTCTCGTGCTGAGGGCGGCAGCTCTTCGAGCTGACCGGCTCTAGTGGCATTCCCTGATGCAGGACGGGCCGCTATCGACGACCCTCGCGCGCCATGTGCCGTCGTCTCCCTCCGCTGGACGCCTTGTGCGTGACAGCACCGATCCGCCGTCGGCCGCCGCGGGTGTGCAGCGCGGCCCGGTACGGCGCCGGCCGATAGCGCCTGCCGGCCGCATGGCGCTTCCGCTCGATCGTTTCATCGCCGCCGGCGGCGGCCTGCTGCATCGGCGCGTGCTGCTGCGCCGTGGGCTGGTGCTGGCCTGCGCGCTGCCCGCGAGCCGCGCCGCACTCGCACAGACCGACACCGACTCGGCCGCCCTGCCCGACTGGATGCAAACGCCCGGCGCGCCGTTCAGCGGCTACGGCCAGCCCTCGCCGCACGAGGCCGGCACCGTGCGGCGCATCGGCGCGAACCGCCTGGTCGACGGCAACGGCGTCTCATGGACCCCGCTCGAAGAGCTCGAAGGCCTGATCACGCCGAGCGGCCTGCATTTCGAGCGGCATCACAACGGCGTGCCGCGCATCGATCCGGCCCGGCATCGGCTGCTGATCCATGGCCTCGTGAAACAGCCGCTGGCTTTCGGCGTCGACGACCTGCTGCGCTACCCGATGCGCTCGCGCATGCTGTTCATCGAATGCGGCGGCAACAGCAACGCCGGCTGGCATGCCGAGCCGATCCAGCGGCCGGCCGGCTCGTTCCACGGCCTGGTCTCGTGCAGCGAATGGACCGGCGTGCCGGTGGCGCTGCTGCTGCGCGAGGCGGGCGTCGATCCGGCCGCGGCCTGGGTCATCGCCGAGGGTGCGGATGCGATCGCGATGAACGTCAGCCTGCCGCTGGCCAAACTGATGGACGACGCCCTCGTCGCGCTGTTCCAGAACGGCGAACGTGTGCGCCCGGAGAACGGCTACCCGATGCGGCTGATCGTGCCGGGCTGGGAAGGCGTGCTGAACGTCAAGTGGCTGCGCCGCCTGCAACTCAGCGACCGGCCGGTGATGGCGCGCAACGAGACCGCGAAGTACACCGAGCTGATGCCCGACGGCAAGGCGCGGCAGTTCACGTTCGTGATGCAGCCGAAATCGCTGATCACGTCGCCGTCGCACGGGCAGCGGCTGGACCGGCCCGATGTCTACGAGATCCGCGGCCTGGCGTGGAGCGGCCGGGGCCGGGTGCAAAAGGTCGAGGTCTCGGCCGACGGCGGCCGGAGCTGGGCCGAGGCTGCCCTCGAAGCGCCGGTGCTGCCGTGCTGCCTGACGCGCTTTCGCGCCGCCTGGCGCTGGGACGGCCGGCCCGCGCTGCTGCAAAGCCGCGTCAGCGACGAGACCGGCGCGGTGCAGCCGGCGCGCCGGGCGCTGCTGGCCGAGCGCGGCAGCAACGGCTACTTCCACTACAACGCGATCGTCACCTGGGCGGTGGATGAGGACGGCGCGGTGACACATGCCTATGCCTGAGCGCTCACGGCTCGCCGCCGCGACGACGCTCGCCGCGCTGCTGTTCGGCGGCTGCGCGCAGCCGGAGCCCTGGCCCGCCGCGCCGCAGCGCGGGCACGCAGTCAGCCGGGCCGACGCGCAGCGCTGGGACCGCAACGTCTTTCCCGACGGCAGCGGCCTGCCGCCGGGCCGCGGCACGGCCGTCGAAGGCGCGCCCTTGTTCCGGCAGAAATGCGCGCGCTGCCACGGCCCGGGCGGGCGCGGCGCCACCGCCGAGGAACTGGCCGGTGCGACGCAGCCGCTGACCAGCAAGACACCCGACAAGACCGTCGGCAGCTACTGGCCCTATGCAACGACGATCTTCGACTTCACGCGCCGCGCGATGCCGATGGATGCACCGGCCTCACTGAGCGACGACGAGGTCTACGCGCTAACGGCCTACCTGCTGTTCGCCAACGGCGTGATCGGCGAGCGCGAGGTGATGGATGCACGCAGCCTGCCGGCAGTACGCATGCCGAACCGGGACGGCTTCATCGGCATCGATGCGAAGCCGCCGCGCTGACGAGGTCCGCCGCGCTCGATATCAGGCCCAGACGGTCTCGATCTCCGTCGTGACCGCCGTCATCAGCTTGTGCACCGGGCACTTGCCGGCCACCGTCAAGAGCTCCTCGCGCTGCGCCTCGCTCAGCGCGCCGCCCAGGCGCAGCGCGGCTTTCAGGCGATAGGTGCCCTTGCGCTCTTCGCTGTCGTCGCGCTCGACCGTGACCTCGATCTCCTCGATCGGCATGCCCTTGCGGCGGGCGTAGACCAGCACCGTCAGCGCCTTGCAGGACGCGAGCGCGGCATCGTAGAGATCATGCGGCTCCGGCCCGGCATCGGTGCCGCCGGCAGCGGGCGAGGCGTCGACGACGATCTCGTGGTTGCGGATGCGCAGCGTGTGGCGCGTGCTCGTGGTGTCGTTGCGGCGGACTGAAATGCTCATCGGCGAGGTCCTCGTTCGAAGCGGGATGCGCGACCTTAACGCGAACACGACGCCGCCGGGAAACGCACGCTGAATCGCAAGCCCCTGCCCCCTTCCCCGCTGCCGAGCTCGATGCGCGCGCCATGGCGCTCGGCGATCTGCCGCACCACCGAGAGCCCGAGCCCGCAGCCGTCCGCGCGCGAGTCCGCGAGGCGATAGAAGCGGTCGAACACCTTCTCGCGCTCGGCCTCGGGAATGCCTGGCCCGTCGTCCAGCACCTGCAGCAGCGCCCCGCCGGCCGCCTCCCGTGTCACCGAGGCGGTCACGTGCCCACCCTGCGGCGTGTAGCGGATCGCGTTGTCGACCAGATTGCTGACCAGCTCGCGCAGCATCAAGGGCTGCCCCTCGATCACCACCGGCCCGCCGTCCTCGAAGCCGAGGTCGACCTGCCTGGCCAGCGCCTGCCCCAGCAGGTCGAAGCTCGCCGCGCGCGCGATCTCCACCAGATCGACCGGCTCGCTGGCGATCACATGCCCGCCCTCGCTGCGCGCCAGCGAGAGCAGCTGCTGGATCACGCGCGCCGTTGCATCGGTGCTGTCGTGGATCTCGCGCACGATCGCGCGCACCGCGTCGCCATCCGGCTGCGCCAGGGCCTGCGCGGCCTGCGCCTTCAGCACCGTCAGCGGCGTCTTCAGCTGATGCGAGGCATCGGCAATGAACTGGCGATGCGCCTCGTTCAGCTGGCGCTGGCGCTGCGTATGGGTGTTGATCGCATCGATCAGCGGCACCACTTCGCGCGGCACTTCATCGGTCGCGATCGGCGTCAGGTCGGCCGCGTCGCGCGACTTGATCTCGTCGCGGATGCGGCGCAGCGGCAGCAGGCCGCGCTGCACGCCGAGCGCGATCAGCAGCGCCGCCACCGCGATCAAGGTCAGCTGCATCGCCGCCGCATCGATCAGGATGCGGCGCGACAAGGCCTCGCGCGCCGCCAGGGTCTCGCCCACCTGGATCAGCAGCGGCCCGCGAAAGCCCGGCTCGTACAGCGGCCGCTGCAGCGCCACCAGGCGGATCGCCTCGCCGTTGTGCATCGCGTTGCGGAACTGCGGCTGCTCGCCCTGCGGCAGGCTCGCCGGATCGGGCAGGTCTTCATAGCCGGTCACCACCACGGCCGGATCCAGGCAGCTCACCTTGTAGAAGATGCGGTCCTGCGCGCGAGTGCCGAGCATCTCGAGCGCGGCCGAAGGCAGGTCGACCGAAAGTGCGCCGTCGTGCACCGAGACACTTTCGGCCATCGCCAAGGCCGAGCCGAGCAGGGTGCGGTCATAGGCCTCGTCGGCCTGCGCCAGGGTGCGCTGGTAGCCGATGCGAAAGCCCAGCGCCCAGAGCAGGAACAGCGGAATCAGCAGCCAGCGCAGCAGATGGCTACGCAGGCGCATCGTCGACCGTCTCCAGCAGGTAGCCCAGGCCGCGCAGGGTGCGGATGCCAGTGCCGCTGCCTTCAAGCTTCTTGCGCAGCCGATGGATGTAGATCTCGACCGCCTCCACGCTGACCGCATCGTCCAGCGAACACAGCTGCGCGCTCAGAGCCGGCTTGCCGACCGGCCGGCCGGCATGCGTGATCAAGGCCTCCAGCACGCCGTGTTCGCGCGGCGGCAGCGCGAGCGGCTGATCGCCGATGCGAAAGCGCATCGCGGTGCTGTCGTACTGCAGCCGCCCGATCGCGAACACCGCATGCGCACGGCCGACGCGGCGCCGCGCGATCGCGCGCAGCCGCGCAACCAGTTCGCTCAGCTCGAAGGGCTTGGCGAGGTAGTCATCGGCGCCGGCATTCAGGCCGCGCACACGCTCCGGGGTTTCGCCCGAGGCAGTGAGGATCAGCACCGGCACGTCGTTGCCGCGCGCACGCACGCGGCGCAGCACCTCGTGGCCGCCAATGCCGGGCAAAGCCAGGTCGAGCACGACCACGTCGTAATCCTCGGTCTGCAGCAGTTGATCCGCATGCAGGCCGTCGCCGACGCAATCCAGCACCATGCCGGCCGCGCCCAAGCCGGCGCTGAGGGAGCGCACGAGCCGCTCGTTGTCTTCGACCAGCAAGGCACGCATGGGCTCAGGCGCGGCGCGGCATGAGCTCGCCCGGTCGCCCGAAGAGCTCATACCGAAGTGCGCAGCACGAAGGTACTCCAGTGAACTCGCCGGGCCGCCCGAAGAGCTCATACCGGAGTGCACGGCACGAAGGTACTTCAGCCAGCCGCTCGCGATAATCCGCCGAAGACAGGAGACGACATGGTGCCGAGAACATGGGTGGGTGGACTCCTTTTGCTGTGGACGCTACTCGCAGCGCAGGCCGCCGTACCCGAGGGTTATCCCGCCGACTACGCGGAGATCGTGGCGGCAGCGAAGACCGAAGGCACCGTGGTGGTCTATTCGCCCACCGACCTCGCCGAAGCCCGCCCGCTGATCGCCGACTTCAAGTCGCTCTACCCCGGCGTCAGCGTCGACTACCGCGAGCTCGACAGCGCGAAGCTCTACGACAGCTTCCTGAAGGAAACCGCGGCCGGCAGCGCCGGTGCCGACGTGCTGTGGAGTTCGGCGATGGACTTGCAGGTCAAGCTCGTCAACGACGGCCACGCGCTGCACTATCCGTCGCCGGAGACCGACAAGCTGCCCGCTTGGGCCGTATGGAAGAGCGAGGCCTACGGCACCACGCTGGAGCCGATCGGCTTCGCCTACGACAAGCGCCAGCTGAGCGCCGGGCAGGTGCCGCAGACCCATCGCGCCTTCATCGAGCTGCTGAAGTCCGACCCGGCGCGCTTCAAGGGCCGCACCGTCACCTATGACCTGGAGTACTCCGGCATCGGTTTCCTCTACGCCTCGCAGGACGCGAAGGCCTCGAGCATGCTGTGGGACGTGGCCGCCGTGCTCGGCGCGAGCCATGCGCGGCAGCTGAGGAACAGCGCGGCGATGCTCGACAGCCTGGCCTCCGGCGAAAGCCTGCTGGCCTACAACGTGCTGGGTTCCTACGCCTCGTCGAAGCGGCGTGCCGACCCGTCGATCGGCTTCGTCTACCCGAAGGACTACACGCTGGTCGGCACGCGCATCGCCTTCATCAACAAGCGTGCGGCGCATCCGAATGCGGCCAAGCTGTGGCTGGACTATCTGCTCTCGCAGCGCGGCCAGGTGATGCTCGCGAACCAGGCCGGCCTGTTCGCGCTGCGCAGCGACGTGCAGGGGCAGACGAGCGCGGTCGCGCTGAAGCTCGATGCCGGCGCGGCGGTCAAGCCGGTCGTCATCGGGCCGGGGCTGATGGCGTACCTGGACCGGGGCAAGCGGCAGGAGTTCTTGAAGCGCTGGAAGGAGTTGCTGGCGCCGAAGGAGTGAGGCGAGCAAAGATGCGTCAGACCATCGAGCAGACGCAATTGAAGCTTCGAGAACGAACCGCCATTCCCACCGGCAGGCTCAGTTCGACGGCACCGTCTTCGTCCTGTGGTTGGTGCCGAGATTCGACTACGTGACGCAGTCGCAGGACTGGCCGGTGATGTCGCGGAAGCAACTGTCGTTCGAGCTGCAGTCGCGGGTTTCTTCGATCGGAATCCGGCGGTGGATTTGAGGCGGGGGCCGTTCGAGGTCGGGAGGTGAAGGGCACCTTGTTCACGGCGCGTCATCTGACGCATCGTCGTCCGGTGAAGTCAATTCGCGTTCGATTTGTTCGATACTCGGCAAGCTCGTTTGCAGTTCGGCAGGCAGAGCTTCCACTAATTGATACTCGGCCACACCGATTGGTTTGTTCGAGTCGCGCAGCGCGTACTCGGCCACAACCCGATTCTTGGTGCGGCACAGCAGCAGTCCAATGGTGGGGCCATCCTGCTCGGTCTTCACCTGGGCGTCGACAGCGGTGAGGTAGAAGCTCAGCTGCCCGGCGTGCTCGGGTTTGAAGGCGCCGGCCTTGAGCTCCACGACGACATAGCAGTGCAGTTTGAGGTGATAGAAGAGCAAGTCGATGTAAAAATCATCGCCGCCCACCTCCAGGGGCACCTGCCGGCCGACGAAGGCGAAGCCGGCACCCAGCTCCAGCAGAAATCGTGAGTTGTGCTGAACCAGCGCGTTCTCGATCGCCCGTTCGTCCGCCTCCTGCCCGACGCTCAGAAAGTCGAAGAGATACGGATCCTTCAGCGTGTTGTGCGCCAAATCAGACTGCGGCGCTGGCAGGGACGCTTGGAAGTTGGTGACCGCCTGCCGCTCGCGAGCCAAAGCGCGCGCGTCGATCTGCAAGGCCAGCACATTGCGCGACCAGCCCAGTTCGATGGCACGCTGGGCATACTGGCGGCGCGCCGGCTCGGCTTTCAGCTTGGTCAACAGCACCAGGTTGTGACCCCATGGCAATCGTCCAACAAGCTGTTGGACAATTTCGGCGTCGCCCCAGGCTTCGGCAAACGCTCGCATGTACATCAGGTTAGCGCGAGAGAAGCCTTCATCTGCGGGAATGCTGTGCGCAGATCGTGCGCCAAGCGTTGGATCACCTTGGCGCCCCAGCCTTGCTCGGCCTGTCGCGCCAGAATGTCGCGTCCGATCTGCCAATACAACAACACCAATTCGCGGTTCACCGCCAATGCGGCGCGTTGCTGCGAAGCATGGATGCGGGTTTTCAGCTCGGCCAGCCAGGCGGCGTAACCGGCCGGCGGTTCGACGAGTGCGGGCGGCACGGGCTCAGAAGGGTGCGGGGTTGACTTGGCAAGCTTGCGTGCCATATGAAGGTGTGCAGTGGCGTCTCGTCGACGGGGTGAGGCAGGCGTCCAATGGAAGTGATTGTCATGGAACGAAAGGCGCCCCTGGAGCCTGTCCGTTCCTCAAGCTGCTCGAGGCTCCCCCCTTCCGAGCACCTTCCCCAAGATCACGACCATCGCGGCACCCACCACCGACGCCAGCAGGTGCCCCCACCCCGGCCACCCCGCTACCCACCCCTTCACCGCCCCATCGGTGTAAATCATCTCCCCGGCGATCCATCCCAGCAGCGCGCCGCCGAAGGTGATCACCACCGGCCACCGGTCCATCAGCTTCAGAACCAGCTGACTGCCCCAGACGACGATCGGGATGCTGATCAGGATGCCGAAGACCACCAGCGTCAGATCCCCCTTCGCCGCGCCGGCCACCGCGATCACGTTGTCCAGGCTCATCACCGCGTCCGCGACGATGATCGTGCGGATGGCTCCCAGCAGCGTGCTGCTGCCTTGCACCTTGCCATGAGCGTCTTCCTCTTCGGGAAGCAGCAGCTTCACGCCGATCCACAGCAGCAGCAGCGCACCGACGACCTTGAGCCAGGGCAGCGCCAGCAGCTGCAGCGCGAAGAAGATCAGCACCACGCGCAGCGCGATCGCGCCGAACACGCCCCAGAAGATGCCCAGCTTGCGCTGCGCTTCGGGCAGCTTGCGGCAGGCGAGCGCGATCACCACCGCGTTGTCGCCGCCGAGCAGGATGTCGATCGCGATGATCTGCAGCACCGAGATCCAGAAGCTGCCGTCGAAGAGAAAGTCGGGCATGGGAGGCCTCGCGGATTGAATCGCGCGATGCTGCACGCAGCCAGCTTTCAATCTCCTTTCAACATGCCCGCGTCGGAAGCGCTGCGCGCCCACGGCGGATCGGCGAGCCGCTCGGCAACCCAGTCGCTGAACGCCTGCGTCTTGCTGGCCGAGCCGCTGCCGGACGGCGTGACGATGTAGATCGCACCCTCGTCGACCGGCTGCCAGCGCGGCAGCACGCGCACCAGATGGCCAGCCTGCAGTCTGCGGCCGAGCAGCCAGTCGGTGCCGAGCATGATGCCGAGCCCGGCGGCCGCCGCGTCCAGCAGCACCTCCGCATCGTCCGCCACCAGGGGCCCCGATACCGCGACGCGGCGCATGGCACCCTTGGCATCGGCCATGGCCCAGTGATTGCGGCCCGGCAAGCCGGTGAACACCAGGCAGGCATGCTGCGCCAGATCTTCCGGCCGCCGCGGCGTGCCGTGGCGCGCCAGGTAGCCGGGCGAGGCGCACAGCAGCCTGCGCCTGGAACAGACGCGCCGCGCGACCAGCCGCGAATCGTTCAGCTCGCCGAGCCGCACTGCGAGATCGAAGCGCTCGCCGACCAGGTCGACGAAGCGATTCGAGAACTCGGCCTCGATCGTGACGCGTGGGTGCGCCGCGAGGAACTCGGTGAGCATCGGCGCGAGCCAGAGGCGGCCGAAGCTGTCGGGCAGCGCGAGCCGCAGATGGCCGCGCGGCTCGCCGGTGGCATACAGCGTCGCCTCGCGGTCCGCCGCGTCGATCGAACGCAGGATGTCGCGCGCCCGATCCAGGTAGGCGCGGCCTGCCTCCGTGAGCGCGACGCTGCGGGTCGTGCGCTCGACGAGGCGCACGCCGAGCCGCGATTCGAGCGAGCGCAGGCGGCGCGACAGCACCGTCGCATCGCGCTGCAGCCGCTCGGCCGCACGCGAGAACGAGAGCGCCTCGGCGATCGCGACGAAGGACGAGAGCTCGGCGAACACCGGGGTCTCGAGGGCGGCGACCGACTTCTGCGATTTCTGCATGAGTGTTTCGACGATGTGCCCGATTATCTTCGACGGCAGCGGCAATACGATGACTTCATCTCCACTCAGCTCGAAGGACCTGCCCGATGAAAGCCATGCAACTCACCCGACCGTCTTTCGACGGATTTCGCATCACCCAGCTCGACGATCCGATGCCGCAGCGCGGCGAAGCGCTGATCCGCATGAAGGCTGCGAGCCTGAATTTCATCGACGTCGCGGTGGCCACCGGCGCCTACCCCGGGCCGGCGTTCCCGCTGATCCCGGTCGCCGATGGCGCCGGCGAGGTGGTCGCGGTCGGACCGGAGGTCGACACGGTCGCGCCCGGCGACCGCGTCGCGATCCACCCGAAAGCGCTGTGGGCTGCAGGGCGCGGCAGCGCGCGCAATGCCCGCGCGATGCGCGGCGTGAACCTGCCGGGCTCCCTGCGTGAATACGCGATCGCGGCGGTGGACTCGCTGGTCAGGCTGCCGTCATTCCTCAGCTGGGAGCAGGCCGCCTCGCTGCCGATCACCGCGACGACCGCGTGGAACGCGCTGGTCACTGCAGATATCCGCCCCGGCAGCACGGTGGCGGTGCTAGGCACCGGCGGCGCGTCGGTCTTCGCGATCCAGTTGGCGAAGGCCCGCGGGGCAAAGGTGATCGTCACCTCGTCGTCGGACGAGAAGCTGGCGCGCGCGAAGCGGCTCGGCGCGGACCATCTGGTGAATTACCGCGCGACGCCGGAATGGGACCGGGAGATCCTCGCGATCACCGATGGCGCCGGCGTCGACCTGGTGCTCGAGACCGCCGGCGGCGAAACCTTCGCCCGTTCGCTGAACGCGGTGCGCCACGGCGGCACGGTGTTCACGATCGGCTTCCTCTCGGGCGGCAAGGCCGAGGTCGACCTGATGGCGATCATCGTCAAGTCGATCCGCGTGCAGGGCAACAACACCGGCTCCGCCCAGGACCTGGCCGATGCCGTGGCCGCAATCGCCGCCTGCGGCATCCAGCCGGTGGTCGACAAGGTCTACGGCCTCAGCGGCGTGCGCGAGGCCTACCAGACGCTCGCCGCCGGCCGATCGCACTTCGGCAAGCTGGCGATCACGCTCGACTTCGAAGCCTAGGCCGGCGCCCGAAGTTCAGCCCTTCGTCAGCACGACGTGCTGCGTGTTGGGCGTGCCCACGTGCCCGGTGCAGCGAAAGCCCAGCTGCGTCAGGTCGATGCCTTGCAGCAAGGCCTCGCCGCTGCCGAGCAAGGTGGGCGACATCGCGAGGTGCATCTCGTCGATCAGCCCGGCCTGCAGGTACTGGCGCACCGTGGCCACGCCGCCGCCGACGCGCACGTCCTGGCCAGCGGCGGCCTCGCGCGCCAGCCGCAGCGCCTCATGGATGCCGCCGGTGACGAAGTGAAAGACCGTGCCGCCCTGCATCGTGATCGGCTCGCGCGCGTGGTGCGTCAGCACGAACACCGGCACGTGGTACGGCGGGTTGTCGCCCCACCAGCCCTTCCAGGTCTCGTCCGGCCACGGGCCGCGCACCGGGCCGAACATGTTGCGGCCGAGGATCCAGGCGCCGATGTTGTCGAAGCTGCGGCGCGCGAAGTCATCGTCCACGTCGGTGCTGCCGTCCTGGTTGCCGAACATCTGCTGGAAGGTGCGCGTGTGGAAGAACCATTCGTGCAGCTTCTCGCCGCCAATGCCGAGCGGCGCTTCGAGGCTCTGGCTCGGGCCGGCGCCGAAGCCGTCGATGGACACTGAAAACGCTTGAACCTTGAGCTTGGACATGCGGGTCTCCCGACAAAGATCTGCCGCGAGTGTCGCCCGATCAGTCCGACCTAGGGTAATCCACGAGTGCCGTTTGAAAGGTATTCGAAAGCCGTCGATTTCTACGATGCCTCCATCCCAGTCCTACAGGAGACATCATGCAAATCACCGGCATGCTTCACGGCGCCAGACTGCTGCAACTCGTCGGCTTCCCGACCGCCGAGGTGCTCGGCCCCGACGCGAATGACGACGAGATCAAGGGCCTGATCGAGCGCCACAAGCAGGTCTTCATCAAGCCGGTGTTTCGCGGCGGCGTCGGCAAGAAGGGCAAGGCCGGGCTGCTCGGCCGGGTCTCGGACCTGAAGTCCGCACTGAAGGAGAAGGAGCGCCTCTACTTCGCCGAGCACCAGCACGGCAACCAGTACGCCAAGGCCAACGGCGTGACCTTCGAAGGCGGCGTGCCTTCCGAGCACGAGATCTATTTCTCGCTCACCGACTCGACCGAATACCGCGCGCCGACGATGACCTTGACGCACCACGGCGGCATGGACATCGAGGAACTCGACAACACCCAGATCGCGCGAGTCCCATTCAATCCGCTGACCGGACTGAAAGCCTTCATCGTCGCCAACGCGCTCAGCGAGTTGAATGCGCCGAAGGAGATCATCTCGCCGCTGGTGCAGCACCTGCCGAACCTGTGGGACCTGTTCCACGACTACGGCATGACCACCCTGGAGCTGAACCCGATCCGCCTGCGCGCCGACAAGCGCGGCCGGCTCACCCCGGTCGCCTGCGACTTCAAGTGCGGCTTCGACCGCGATGACCCGCGCTGGCAGCGCCTGGATCTGCCGGCGCACCTGTTCGCGGCCGACACCTCGCCGTTCGAGCAGGAGATCAACCAGCTGCGCACCTACCAGGGCCAGAGCGACGTCTACATCATCAACGACAAGGGCACGATCCTCGCGCCGACCTTCGGCGGCGGCGCGAACTCGCTGGTGACGCAGATGCTCGGCGACGACGCGATCATCTCGTCGGACTTCGGCGGCAACCCGCCCTACGAGAAGATGAAATCGGTCGCGAGCATCTGCTTCAAGCACTGGCTGAAGCAGAGCAACGTGCTCTTCATCATCGGCGGCAAGTCGAACAACACCGACATCTTCGAGACCTTCCGCGCGATGGCGGATGCCTTGCGCGAGCACTTCGGCCAATACGGCCCATCGCCGCTCTACGTCGTCGTCGGCCGCGGCGGGCCGAACCTGGTGCGCGGCATGGCCGTGCTGCGCGATACCTGCGAAGCCCTCGGCCTGCCCTACGCGAGCTTCGGCTTCGACTCGGCGATGAGCGAAGTCGTCGACTACGCGCGCAAGGTCGATGCCTGGATGAAAGCCGGCGGACGCGCGCAGATCGCGGCCCGGCTCAACGTCAACGCCTGATCAGGAGATTCCAGAGATGAAAACCAGCAATGCCGTCGGTGGATTCAAGTACTACACCGGCATCGATTCCCTCGCCGACATCGCGACCCGCAGCGACCGGGTCTGCGTGCTCAACATCCTGGGCGGCGAGTCCAGCGACGTGACGCCGGTGGGCCATGCCTGGTCCGGCGGCAACGTCGTGTTCGGCACCTCGCCCGGCCGCCGCGGCCAGGTGCTGGACACGCCGGCCGGCCCGATCCCGGTCTACAACAACGTGCGCGAAGGGCTGGAGGCCGGGCACCGCTTCAACTGCGGCGTGGTCTACCTGCCGCCCTCCGCCGCGGACGACGGCGTGGTCGAGCTGGTGCGCGTGAATCCCGACTTGAACAAGATCTTCATCCCGACCGAGAAGATGAGCGTGCATGACGCGCGCGAGATCCGCGCGCTGGCGCAGCTCAACGGCATCGACATCTTCGGCGGCAACAGCCTGGGCGTGGCCGATGCCTGGAACCAGGTGCGCATCGGCGGCGCGCTCGGTGGCGACAGCCCCGGCGATACCTTGAAGAAGGGCTCGATCGCGGTGCTCTCCAACTCGGGCGGCTTCACCACGACGATCGCGCAATACCTGCGCATGGCGGGCTGGGGCACGACCACCCTGATCTCCAGCGGCAAGGACGTCTACATCCACTACGCGGCCCCTGAGTTCGCACACGCATTGGCCAACGACGACCGCAGCAAGGCCGCGGTGCTCTACTGCGAGCCGGGCGGCTACTACGAGCGCGACGCCAACTTCACCAAGCCGGTCGTGGCCTGCGTGGTCGGCCGCTGGAAGAGCAAGCTGACGCGCGCCGTCGGCCATGCCGGCGCGATGGCGGGCGGCGCGGACGACGCGGCCTCGAAGGAACGCTGGTTCATGGAGAAGTTCGGCGTCGATGCGCTGTTCACGCCGCAGAACCCTGTGGTCTCGAAGAAGGGGGCGGTGGTGGTCAACATCGCCGACATCCCGGCCGCGCTGACCGCGGTGATGCGCGCCAACGGCGTGCAGCCGGATTTCGCGCCCGAAGGCACGATGGAGCTGAAGCCCTGGTTCATCTCGACGCGCGGCCTGCAGCTGCCGAAGGAGCTGGACCTGGCCCCGGTCGAGGCGCCCGAGCCCTATCGCGAGCAGATCGCCGCGCTGAAGCAGCAGGTCGGCACCGTGCTGCCGCGCCAGACGATGAAGGACACCTCGGGCGCTTCGCAGATGGACGCGAAGACCCAGCTGACCAGCCTGCACGGCGTCTCGATGCTCGACGCCGCGCAGTACCCGCTGGAAGCCAACGTCAGCCTCGCGCTGCTGCACGAGCCGGGCGGCGTCAATGACCAGCGGCTGATCAACGTCGCGATCGGCTCGGGCCTGAACCTGCACGGCCACCCGGCCCTGGCCGCGGCGCAGGCGGCGCGTGAAGCCGGCAACGCGCCGAACAGCGTGCTGGCCACGGCAGCCAGCATCCTCGGGCCGAAGTCCCAGGAGGCCGCGCGGCGCGCGGTGCAAGTGCTGATCGAGCAGTTCGCGGCCGCGGGCCTCGCCGATGCGCTGGACGAAGGCTTCGATGCACGCGGGGTGCGCATCGACGACACCGCGCTCTTCACCGGCAAGGAGGCCGACCCGCGCGCCCAGGCGATGCTGGCCGGCCTGCAGGCGCGTTCCGCGAAGTCCGTCTTCGTGCGCTACCTGCAAAGCCTGCCCGGCCACCCGACCGAAGACGCGGTGCTCGCCGCGATCACCGCCACGCTCGCCTGGGGCCCGCTGATGCGCAAGCGCATCTCGCGCCTGACGGCCGAGAGCCTGCCCGCCTGGATGCGCTTGTTCGGCGCGCTGATCGGCGCCTCGGTGCCGGCCGAGCAGCACACCGTCGACAGCTTCTGCGGCATCACGATGCAAGACATCCTCGAACAGCGCCCGATCAGCGAAGTCGCCTTCATCGCACTGCTGGGCCTGCCGCCGAACCCGGCCGACCTGTTCTCGTTCCAGGTGCTGGTCGGCCTGCTGCTGAGCAACGGGCCCGGCACGATCTCGGCGCAGGGCGCGAAGGGCGCGGTCTCGGCCGACGGCCCGGAAGACCCGTCGCGCGTGCAGCTGAACAAGGCCCTGGTCGGCTTCCTGACGCACACCGGCTACGCCCACGGCGGCAACGGCTACGAAGGCATCGCCTTCCTGATCGAGCAGTTCAAGGACGCCGGGCTGCAGGACCCCGCCAACCCCGATCACGGCATCGACCTGCACGCGCTCGCGCACCGCTACGTCAAGGCCTATGCCAGCTACAAGTCGACGAAGAAGAACACCGGCAGCCTCGACATCCAGAAGATCCCGGGCGTGAACCACCCGGTGTTCAAGGACAAGCCGGTGAACCACGATCCGCGCGAAGTCTTCATTGCCAAGCTGTTCGCCGAGCGCGGCGAATACAACGTGTTCCATCAGTTCTACCGCACGCTGGTGCAGGCGCTCTTCGACGCCGGCGTCTCGCGCAACGTGTACTGCGTGAACATCGATGCGGTGATCGCGGCGCTGCTGCTGAAGATGCTGTGGCAGCCCTATCGCAGCGGAGCCTACAGCGCCGCCGCGCTGGAGACGGCGGCCTTCACGATCTTCCTCTACCCGCGCATGATCGGCTGCGCTGCCGAGATCGACGATCACCTGAATCGCGGCCGCAACATGGATACGCGCACGCCGGCGTCGCAGTGCCGCTTCGTGGCTTGATTGCGCACGGCAGATAACAAGACTCAAAGGAGACAAACAGATGTTGACCGTACTCGCCTACACGATGGTCGTCGTGTTCATGGCGCTGATCATGACCAAGCGCCTGCCGGCGGTGGTGGCGCTGATCCTGGTGCCGATCGTCTTCGGACTGATCGGAGGCTTCGGCGCCGGCCTCGGGCCGATGATGCTCGAGGGCATCAAGAAGCTCGCGCCGACCGGCGTGATGCTGATGTTCGCGATCCTCTACTTCGGCGTGATGATCGACGCGGGCCTGTTCGACCCCGTCGTGCGCGGCATCCTGAAGCTGGTGGGCGGCGATCCGATGAAGATCGTCGTCGGCACCGCGGTGCTGGCGATGTTCGTCTCGCTCGACGGCGACGGCTCCACCACCTACATGATCACCGTCTCGGCGATGCTGCCGCTCTACAAGCGGCTCGGCATCAGCCGGCTGGTGCTGGCCTGCGTGATCATGCTGGCCGGCGGCGTGTTCAACATCCTGCCCTGGGGCGGCCCGACGGCACGCGCCGCGAGCGCGCTCGGCGTCGACGTCGGCACGATCTTCGTGCCGATGATCCCGGCGATGGTCGTCAGCGCGCTGTGGGTGCTCTTCGTCGCCTTCATGCTCGGCCGGCGCGAGCGCAAGCGCATCGGCACGATCGATCTCGGCGAAGGCCTCGGCACCGTGGTGCATGCCGGCGACCCGGCGATCGCCAGGCCGAAGCTGCTGTGGGTCAACTTCGCGCTGACGGTGGTGCTGATGGCGGTGCTGATCCTCGGCCTCTTGCCGCTGCCGGCGCTCTTCATGATCGCCTTCGCGATCGCGATCATGATCAACTACCCGAAGCTCGACGACCAGAAGGAGCGCCTGACCGCGCATGCCGGCAACGTGCTGCCGGTGGTGGCGCTGATCTTCGCCGCGGGCATCTTCGTCGGCATCCTCTCGGGCACGAAGATGGTGGATGCGATCGCCGCCAGCGTGATCGCCGCGGTGCCCGACTGGATGGGCCCGTACCTCGCGATCGTCACCGGCGTGCTGAGCATCCCGTTCACCTTCTTCATCTCGAACGACGCCTTCTACTTCGGCATCGTGCCGATCCTCGCGAAGGCGGCGGCGGTGTACGGCATCAGCCCTGCGGAGATCGGCCGTGCCTCGATCATCGGCCAGCCGGTGCACTTGCTGAGCCCGCTGGTGGCTTCGACCTATCTGCTGGTCGGCATGTCGGAGATCGAGTTCGGCGATCATCAGCGCTATACGCTGTTCTGGTCGCTGACCGCGTCGATCGTGATGCTGACGGCGGCGGTGATCTTCGGCGTGATCCCGATCATCGGCCACGCGCACTGAGCGCCGACAGGAGAGCCTGATGATGAAACCACTGATCGGCCTGCTGCTGGCGGGCCTCGGCGCGAGCGGCTTCGCGCTCGATGCCGAAGTCATGCCCTACCCTGCGCTCGGCCAGGTGCCGCCGGGTTATCCGGCGAGTTACGAGGCGACGGTCCGCGCGGCCGAGAACGAGGGCCGGCTGGTGATCTACTCGACCACCGATGCGGCCGTCGCCAAGCCGCTGCTCGCGGGATTCCACGCGCTGTATCCGCGCATCGAATTGCAGTACGAGGACCTGAACAGCACCGTGCTGCACCACCGCTTCGTCGCCGAGACCCAGCTCGGACCGGAATCCGCCGACGTGTTGTGGAGTTCGGCGATGGATCAGCAATCGAGCCTCGTGAGCAATGGTTATGCCCTGACTTACGAGTCTCCGGAGAGCGCGAACCTGCCGGACTGGGCGAAATGGAAGGGCCAGGCCTACGCGACGACTTACGAGCCGGTCGTCTTCGTCTACAACAAGACCTTGCTGCCGGCCGGCGAGCTGCCGCAAACCCATGCGGACCTGGCGCGCCTGCTGGCCGCGGATCCGAGTCGCTTCAGCGGCAAGGTCACGACCTACGACATCGAGAAGTCCGGCGTCGGCTTCTTCCTCGCGACGCAGGACGTGGCCGCCGCGCCGCTGTTCTGGGACATCGCCCGCGGCCTGCACCGCGCCAAGGTGAAGGAGGAGCTGACCACCGATGCGATGGTCAAGCGCGTCGCCTCGGGGCAAGCGCTGCTGGCCTACAACGTGCTCGGCTCGTATGCGATCGCGCAGGCGCAGAAGAACCCGGCGATCGGCTATGTCTTTCCGAAGGACTACACGCTGGTCGCCTCGCGCATCCTGTTCATCAGCAAGAAGGCGAGCAACCCGAATGCGGCCAAGTTGTGGCTGGACTACCTGCTGTCGCAGCGCGGACAGACGGTGATCGCCAACGACGCGCGGCTGTTCGCGGTGCGCAGCGACGTGCAGGGCGAGGCGACCGCGAGCTGGCTGACGCGCGAGCTCGGCTCGAGCCTGCGGCCGATCCCGGTCGGGCCGAGCCTGATCGGCTACCTGAACAACCAGAACTACAAGGATTTCATTCAGCAGTGGCGGCGGCTGCAGGCGGGGCCGTAGCGCCAGTTGTCGAACACATTCCCCGCAACGGGCCCCGGTTCCGACATCAACCGCCTGCGTCCCACGGCGCCGGCGCATTCAGCAACCGGCGAAGTTGGTGTATCGATGCCGGCGGGTTGTCGAGCATGGCCTGAAATGCCGCCATCTTTTTCTTGTCGAGCGCGAAGCAGGTCTGGTCGAGAAGCATGTCCTCCGCCTGCCGGCATGCGGACTTCAGTACGAAGTCCGACCGGCTGCAGCCCAGGCGATCGGCAGCCTGGTCTATCAAGTCGCGCTGCCAGGCTTTAGCGCGAATGCTGATCGTCACAGCGTCTTGGGACTCGGGCATGGCGGATTCCTCCATTCAGGTCGTGGTCGATCTCGTATCCGAGGCGAGCCGCCGCCGCAACCCCTCCAGATCCAGCACCCGCACGCCGCCGTACTCGATGCGGATCAGCCCCGCCTGCTGCAAGGCCTGCAGCGCCTCGTTGACCCGCTGGCGCGACAGCCCGACCAGGTAGCCCAGCTCCTGCTGCGTGATGCGCAAGACCTCGCCGACGCCGGGATAGAGCACCGGATGGAACAACGCGGCGAGGCTGCGCGCGACGCGCGCATCCGGATCGCTCAGCCGGTCGATCTCGCGCGCGCCGATGAACTGCCCGAGGCGTTCGTTCAACTGGTTCATCACGAAGCGGTTGAAGCCGATGCTGCGGTCCACCAGCCAATGGAACATCTCGACGCCGATGCCGGCGACCAGACTGGTGCGCAAGGCCTGGATGTTGTAGCGATAGCTCTCGCGCTTGAGCACCGTGCCTTCGCCGAACCAGCCGCCCGGCGGCACGCCGGTGAAGGTGATCGGCATGCCGATGGCCGAATCGTTGCTCATCTTCAGCAGCCCGTCGACGACGCCGAACCAGTAGGTCGCCGGCCGGCCGACACGGCATAGCAGCTCACCCGGCGCGACTTCGACGACCTTCAGGTCGGCCACCGCCCGCGCCCGCTCGTCAGGCTGCAGCACCGCGAGCCAGGGGATGCCTTCGAGCTCGTCCCGCCAGGCGGCGCGGGCCCGGGTATAGAGCGGCGGAGGGGCGGCAGGCGGTGCGGTCGCGTTCATCGGGCCTCGTTGCGCAAGGGATGGAGCGGGAAAGACCGGGGAGGACTGACCCTAGGATTGTCGTCATAACGACAACCTGGCGTCAAACATCTGCCTAGCATCCGGCTCGACAGGATCGCCATGCAGACCACCTTCCCCCGTTTGTTGCTCGATCATGCGGCGCAGCGCCCGCAGGCGCCGGCCTTGCGCGAGAAGGAATACGGCATCTGGCAGACGTTGAGCTGGAGCGCGCTCGCCACCCTGGTGCGCCACATCGCCTGCGGCTTGGCCGAAGCCGGCGTCGCGCCGGGCGACCACGTCGTCGTGATCGGCGAGAACCGGCCGCGACTGCAGGCGGCGATGCTCGCGGCGCAGTCGCTCGGCGCGGTGGCGGTGCCGCTGTACCAGGACGCCGCGGCGGCCGAATTTGCCTTTCCGATCGACAACGCCGAAGTCGCCTACGCCGTCGTCGAGGACCAGGAGCAGGTCGACAAGCTGCTGGAGATCCGCCCTGCCTGCCCGCGCCTCTCGCGCATCTGGTTCGACGACCCGCGCGGCTTGCGCCACTACGACGAACCCGG
>Ga0105239_10001159_pt1 | contig 36200 bp, 45 predicted proteins | sample KBSC44metaG_FD_92761 | JGI IMG/M metagenome (GOLD analysis project Ga0105239, IMG submission 92761) | Corn rhizosphere microbial communities from Kellogg Biological Station, Michigan, USA - KBS C4-4 metaG | ecosystem: Host-associated > Plants > Roots > Rhizosphere > Soil | place: Michigan, USA... | reverse complement strand
GGCATCAAGAAATCAAAGATCGACCACAATTCATGCACGCCGTTTTCAAGCGGCGTACCGGTGAGAGCCAAACGGAACAGCGATGGCACGAGCTTGCAGGCTTTGGCCGTCGCGGTCGCCGCATTCTTGATGTACTGCGCTTCATCGAGAATACAGGCGCGGAAAGGCGCGCGCTTCAGATAAATCGAAATGTCGCGCTGCAACGACGGATACGTCGTAATAATAATGTCGTACTTGTCGGCTTTCTTGATCAAGGCTTCGCGTTCTTCGGCCAAGCCATCCACCACGAGCACTTTTAATTCCGGCACGTAGCGCTCGGCCTCTTCGGACCAAGTGAGCGCGAGCGTCTTTGGACAGACCACCAGGTCCGGCGCATCGCCGGGCTGGCGCGTCACGCGCAAGAACGACAACACTTCGAGCGTTTTACCAAGACCCATTTCATCCGCGAGAATACCGCCGAAGCCGTATTTGCGGAGGAACATGGTCCACGCGACGCCATCTTTTTGATATGGACGCAAAATCTTTTCGAGTGAAGATGGAAACGACAAGGACTCGATCGGACGACCCGATTTCACTTCTTTCAAAAATGTTTCAAAGCCTTCGTCCATGGCTTGCACGCGCGCAGCCTTGGAGCGCTCTACCAAGCCGACGAGTTCCGGTGCATGCAAAAGCTGCGCGCTAAAATCTCCATCCTCTTTGGCTTTCGCTTGCTGGATAAGTTCGACCATCTGCTCGATTTCGGCGGCGTTTGCAAGTTCGACCAATTGTCCGTCCGCCGTTTTTACATACGGCTTTCCGGATTCGATGGCATCCACCAAATCTTCCGTCTTGATATCCGCTTGCTCGGCATGCCAGGCAATCGAAAAATCGAACCAGCCACCGACACCGGCCTTCACGCGCAAGTCCGGGGTAATGGTCAGGGAACGAACCGTGAGCGAGGCGAGTGTATTGCGTTCGGCATCCACGGTGTAGCGATACTCGAGCTCCGGCAACACTTCTTTGGCGAAGGCGTAGGAATCTTCCACGAACACACGATAGCGATGCGGGTCTTCACCCGGAATCAACGGATAGGCATTCGCCAAAAACGTGCGCGCCTCTTCTTCGACGTCGAAATCACGTTCCGGCGCTTGGACTTTGCCGTCTTTCGTCACTTCGACATCTTCGCCCAGCAAATTCACGCGGCACGGACCGTAATCCGCGAACGCCAGAACTTCAAAACCGCCAGAGGCATGCGGCGCGATCTTGATACGGATCGTGTCGAGCAAATGGCGCGTCGGGGGCTTGGGGCGGGGCGCGACCTTCATCAGTAAGCGACGGTAGCAGAAAAGTCGGCGGAACGCTACACTCCGGCTGTTATGCCCGTCCCTCCCCCATCCGAAGCCAAAAAAGTTTTTGAAGGCCTGCTCGGCTCTGCTTATCAATGGACGCAAAAAATGTTCGACGGATCGGAACGGACTTTCGAGTGTTATGTGCGTGAGGACACCGCGACCGTCATCCCCTTTCTTGATCGCGATACGATCTTGCTGACCAAACAGGACCAACCGGGACGTCCGACATTTTGGGATATTCCTGGCGGCCGCGTCGACCCTGGCGAAACCATCGAACAAGCCGTCAAACGCGAACTAGTGGAAGAAACGGATTATATTTCAAATGATTGGATGGAATGGAAACGAAAAGACAATCAGGGCATGGTGCGTTTTTCGCAAGGACTGTTCGTCACCAAAAATTTGCAAAAAGTTACGCATGAAAATCACGAAGGCGGTGGCGAACGGATCGTGCTTGTACCCACACCATGGAAAGAAGCAGTGCAACGCTGCCTCAAAGGCGAACTGCGCAATGAGACCGCCATGCTCGCCATTGTCGGCATGGAATTTGATCCCGAGCAGCGCGCGCGGTTAGATGCATTCCTGAACTAGTATGGGACGCGTAGCCCAATCTCTCGGATTCCTGTGTCTCGGCGCTGTTGCAGCCGGGGCGGGCACGGTTGTGGTCGTGTTCAAGGCAAATGCCGACCGCACCGCGCTCGTCGCGCAAGCCGAAGTCGCCCGGAGCGAAGCGCAGCAAGCCGCGCAGACTTCGCAAAAAGTAGTCGACGAAGCCAATCGCAAAGTCGAAGCCGCATCACAAGAAGTCGCGAAGGCGCAGGCGCGCATCCAAGCGCTCGAAGACGAGCGCCGGTTGGTCGCGACGGCCGTTCCGCTCACCAAGCCCAAAGCCAGCGCCAACTGGAAAGAGTACGTGAGCATTCCGCTCGGCTTCACGATCCGCATGCAAACGCCGACCGTTGATCCGCAGTTCACACAAACGTCTTTTGATGCCGGCTGGCTGCTGATCACCAAATATAATGGAGAGCAGGTGGTGTCGGACGAAAGCTATCTCGTGCAAAACCATCTGCTTACCGGCAGCAAGACCGACACGTCGTGGACATTCCTCGTCCAAGCAAATGGCGAACCGAGCTTGCTCGTGCGCGCCTTCCTGAGTCCGGCCGTCACCGAAAAAAACGTGCTCGACGTGCTTTCAACGCTCACGTTCCGCGACAAATGAAGTGGTCTCCCCTGTTGCGTTGGTACGCCAACGAAAAACGCGACTTGCCGTGGCGGAAAACACACGACCCTTATCGCATCCTCGTCTCCGAAGTGCTGCTGCAACAAACGCAGGTCTCACGCGTGCTCGATTTCTATAAACGTTGGCTGAAACAATTTCCGACTTGGCATGCGCTCGCCCGCGCTTCGAATGCGGATGTTATCCGTGCGTGGGCAGGACTTGGATATAACCGTCGCGGATTGATGCTACGCGACATCGCGAAACAAGTGGTCAAAGATGGCGTACCGGAAACGGAACAAGCTTGGCTCGAATTGAAAGGCATTGGTCCGTATACGGCCGCTGCCATTTCCGCCTTCGCCCAAAAACAACACACGATTCCGATCGATACGAATATCCGTCGCGTGCTCGGACGCGTTTTGCTCGGCAAGCCGTTTCCGGATTTGAAAGACGACGAACGCTTGAAGAAAAAGGTTGGCGCGCAAACACCCGAACTCTGGCAAGCGACTTTTGATTTGGCTGTCGCCATCTGCAAGAAAAACCCGGACTGCGCCATTTGTCCGATGCGTTCACAATGTCCGGCATCTAAAAAGTTTTTGAGTGGACGCGTACAAATTCCAAAACAGATGGTAAAGAAAGCGCTCGAAACCAAACACCGCAACAAACCGTTCCCTGATCGCATCTATCGCGGCCGCATCTTGAAAGAAGCGCGCTTGAACCACGGAGATCTTGAAACGCTTGGCGCGCGCATCGATCCTGCATTTGCGCCATCGAAAGACACGGACTGGCTCATGCGCATGCTTGAACGAATGCAAAAAGACGGATTGATCCGTCTTTCGAAAAACCGCGTGACGCTGGCCTGATCAAGTCAAACGAAACAAACCGATCGCATTGTCCGTGGTTTGAGATGCGACTTCATTCACGGATACATGACGAATTTTGGAAACGTAGTTAGCGACTTCCTCGACATAACTCGGTTCATTTCGTTTGCCGCGATATGTGGCCGGCGCGAGATACGGCGAATCGGTTTCGAGCAACAAACGCTCGAACGGAATATTTTCGATCGTGCGATCGATGGACTTTGCCGGATCGCTTCCCTTTTTTGGCGGAAATGTCGCAATACCGTTCACCGCGATATGCAAGCCAAGATCAAGCAACGCTTTGGCTTCTTCCCAGGTTCCGGTGAACGAATGCACGACGCCACGTGGCTTGCGTCCGGCTTGCCATTCGAGCTGCATCAGTTCCGCGAGACGTGGCAAAGCTTCACGACAATGGAACACGAGCGGCAAATCCAACTCGTGCGCGGCAGCCAAATGCTCGGCCAAAACAATTTCCTGGGCCGCTTTGGCTTGTTCACGATCGCGACCTTCATCAATGCGATACCAATCCAGACCCGTCTCCCCGATCGCGACACATTTTTTGGATGAAGACGCGACTTTGATCAGCTGCGCTTTGGTCACCGTTTTCTCTGGTTTGCTGCCTTCATTTTCATCTTCGTAATCGCTGGTTACATGTTCGGGATGCAAACCGACCGTCGCCCAAATTCCTTCATGCTCTTCGGCGAAGCGCAGGCCTTCTTCGCTGTTCTTCAAACCCGTGCCGATCGTAATGCCCCAGATACGCTTCTGATCCATGCGATCCAAAATCAGCGCCCGATCGGCATCGTACGGACGAAAATGCACATGGCAGTGCGTATCCACTAAAAACGGTTTCATGTCGGAAAGAATGGCATACAGAAACAAAAAAGTCCCGTTACGGGACATAGGCAGGAACGAAGTATGCGACAAGTCTGCCGATTCGTTCCGGATCGATGAGCATGACCTCGCGCGCGACGTTTCCGCAGCACAGGTGGGCACAAGGATATGTGAGGACCTGGTAGTTACATCGGATCTGCTCGAACGGAACTTGTACGGCTTCCGTGTTTGGGAGCCATCCGGAACCGAGCGTTAGCAGAATGTCCTCGGCGCGGCCTTCGGCAAGATCGGACTGTTTCGTCCAATCGCCAAAACGCGCGAGGAGTAATGCAAGCTGCTCATGTGGCGTTGTGTTACGGCGGAATTGACCATGACGTCCAATTTGAACGTGACGAATTCTCATCAGTCTCATACGACGCTCCCATCAGGCGAAAGCTCCGGATCTGCCGCAAGATCCCGCAACCGGTAGCGGTGAGATCCGGTTATCGGACCTTCGACCAAACCGAGCCTCGCGATGTCATCGCGCCGAACGAAGAACACTCGCCGGGCGCGGCGTTCCCAGGCCGTGGCGCTGGGACGCTCGCGAATCGCTTCAACACAAATGAAAGCGACGGTATCGTCATTCCAATCGTCGACATGCATGAGCGCATCAGCGCTCACAACCAAAACCCAACGACGCTCTTTCTCGAAAAGATGCGCCTCCGGATCAGGCGTTCGTTTCAGTACTTCGGTAACATCGATGAGAGGGTCCTCACCGATTTTCCATGTTGTTCTCAAGGTGCACCTCCCAAAATCACTCTACAACAAAAACCGTAAAGAGGAAGAGAACACGCTCTGGCACCACAAGGCGACATGCGAACCGCCAAGCCAACCCATAAGCGTCGGGTCGAGACGATAAAACAAGACAATATAGACGGTGGAACCGATCAAAATCACGCCGGACAAAAATCCGAGAATACCGCCGAGAATTTTATTCGCGAGACTGATGAGCGGCAGGCTGGTAACAATTTTCAAAATCTTGGCGGCGATATGGAACAGCGTGCCGACCAGTTTTGAAACCACAAGCGCAATGATCACAAAGGCGATGAAGCGCGTCATGCCAGTCGCGCCAAACCACGCCGACCCCCAACGCGCCACCAAAAATGCGATGGCCGCGCCGACCAGCTCGCCCAGCGATTCCACGAATCCAATTTTCCAGCCGCGCCCGGCCAGGGCGAGCAAGATCAGGATCAGGACGATCTCGACAATCATGAAATTGATTATACCTCGGAACGCGGAAACAGCGGTTGCGGGTCACCCAAGGCGGCTCCCGGTTTCAATCCTCCCCACTTCAAACCCTGATCCCATCCTTTACTCAACTCTTTTTCCGCATCAAGGCCGAGTTGTTCAAAGATCTTGTTCGAAATAGTCGGCATCACCGGATGCACGAGCCACGCGTACCAACGCAATGACTCAAGCAACGCATACAAAATTTCGCCGACGGTTTCCGGATCTTCCTTCACCAATTTGAACGGCTGCGTTTCTTCGATCAATTTATTTGCCTGGAACAGACCCGAGCGGCGCGTTTCACCGACGCCATCCCAAATTGCGCCGAGTGCGAGATCACAACGGTTCGCAAGATACGCATTCTCGACGGCGAGTTTGATCGCATCCAATCCGCCTTTGCCGTCCCAGGCACTCTGCTCGTTCACGGGCAACGAAGCTTCGGTCGTGTTCGCATCCGGAACTTTTCCATCATGATATTTTTTCGACATCGCAATCGCGCGATTCACCAAATTGCCAAACGTATTTCCCAGGTCGGTTCCGTAACGCGAACCCAAACGCTCGCGCGAAAAATCTCCGTCTTCGCCGAAACTGATTTCGCGCAACAAGAAATAACGTACGGCATCAAATCCGTATTGCGGTACGAACTCGCGCGGATCAACAGCATTGCCCAGCGACTTGGAGATCTTCAAACCGTCGATCGTGAAGAAGCCATGCGCATGGACTTGTTTGGGCAATTTGACCGAGCCGTCCGCATTGCGCAGCAGTTCGTCATTTTGGGCGGCGCTCATGATCATGGCCGGCCACAGCGCGCAGTGAAATTTGATGATGTCCTTGCCGACCAAGTGCAAATCCGCGGGCCAAAATTTGCTGAACAAAGCCTCATCTGTCCCATAGCCCACGCTCGTCATGTAGTTCAGAAGCGCATCAAACCAGACGTAAATACGCTGGTCGCTATCCCCCGGAACCGGGATGCCGGCGGGCACGGATTTGGCCTCGCGGCTGATGGATACATCAGCCAAATGATCATCCACATAATTATGGATTTCATGGCGACGCGATTCCGGCATCACGAAATCGGAACCTTCGGCATACAGCGCGAGCAACTGGTCGCGATATTTCGACAAACGGAAAAAATAATTTTTCTCTTTGATGTGCTCGAGCTCTTTGTTCGGATGCAGATTGCAACGACCGTTCACGATTTCGTTTTCCGTTTTGAACGCCTCGCAGCCCGTGCAGTACAACCCTTCGTACACGCCTTCGTAAATATCGCCGCTCGCTTGCACCGCTTTCCAAAAACGTTCGACGCCGGCGAGATGACGCTGCTCGGTCGTGCGAATGAAATCATCAAACGAAATACCAAGTTCGCTCCAGGTCTCGCGCCAGACTCTGGCCATGCGATCGAGATAGGCGGTCAGATCCTTTTCACCGGCGGCTTCCATCGCCAACACATTTTTTTGCGAGTTCTCATCCGTGCCGGTCACGAAACGCGTCTCGTCTCCGCGCAGACGATGAAAACGCGCGAGTGCATCCGCGACGACGGTGGTGTACGTGTGTCCGATATGCGGTTTATCGTTCACGTAATAGATGGGTGTGGTGATGTAGTACTTGGACATATCAGGCTTTGCCGATGATGACGATGAACTCCCCTTTCGTACTCGTTGCCTCCAAACGTTGAATCACATCCGTGATCATCCCTCGATACAAGGTCTCGTGCAACTTGGTCAGTTCGCGACCGATGAAGATCTCGCGCATCGGATCAAGATGCTTCGCAAGCGCCTCGAGCGTCTTCATGATGCGATGCGTCGATTCAAGAAAAATCGTCGGCGTTTCGCGCTCGGCCATCTCCTTAAACAATGTCTCGCGGCCTTTTTTATGCGGAATGAAACCGATGTACAAGAACTCATCCATTGGGAAGCCGCATACGGAAATGGCGGTGGTGAGTGCGGACGGTCCCGGAATCGGTTCGATCTTGATATGCGCTTCCATCGCCGCCTGTACGAGCTTGCCGCCCGGATCATTCATGCCGGGCGTACCAGCATCACACGCATACGCAATGCTTTCTCCTGCCAGCATTCTTTCGATTAGTGCGGTAACCGCTTTCGGATTCGAATGCTCATGCAGGCTCACCAAAGGCTTTTGCAACCCAAGATGCGCGAGCAATTTGCTCGTCACACGCGTGTCTTCGCAGGCGATCGCATCCACTTCGCCAAGCACGCGGCGCGAGCGGGCCGTCACATCCTCCAAGTTCCCGATCGGGGTCGCAACCATGAATAAACTTCCGGACATGCACGATTTGTACAGAAAAAGAGCGAAAAAGACAAGAAAAAAACCGTCGAACGACGGTCTGAGTCAGAGTGGGATGCCGCTCGTGAGTGAATATTCCACGAGCGCGTCCAGCACCGGTTCGAATTGAGTGCGCTTCAATCCGTTCAGGTGGGCCAAGGTGCGCATGACGCTTCTGACGTGATTGATAACCACGCCGCGCGTGAGATCGGAATCTTTCGCGACCTGCATCAGGCCTTGCGGCGGATGCGGATAGCGCCAGCAGCCGGTCACCAGCGAAAACAGGAGCATCCGCATGTCGCCGTGCTTGCGCATGACGGCCGGCAGATCGCGGCGCAGATTATCGCGCCAGACGAGAAAGGCTTCGAGCGCCATCACGGACGCTTCGGGCGAGGGCGCTTCGCTCGTCATGAAACTCGCGCGCCCTTCGTCCATCGGCTCTTGTCCGTTGCCCGGAGCCAGCATGGCATGATAGCTCGTGGCGCGCGGGATCGTTTCCCCGTCTCGCTCCATACGGCGATACGTCGATTGCGACACTTTGATCGTGAACAGCTGTTTCCAGATGTCGCGATCGGTGGCTCGCAAATACCAGTAAAGGTAGGTGGCAGGATTCACGCCCCGTTCGGGATCGAAGCGCAAAATCCCCTTCTCGAGCCACATCGCGGCACTTTGACAGGCATCACTCATGTCCGGACGGCGAAAATTCGGGAACGCCTTCCTGACATAACTGATGATGAGGCGGCTATTCGAAACCACGAGCAACTCCACGAGCCTGCGTCCTTCTTTATCTTCCGGATGTACCCGGGGATCTTCGTCTTTTTCACGAATGATGTGGCCCTGCAGCGAGCGATAAAGCTCCAGCTGTCGCTCCACCGGAATATGTCGCGTGGGCCGGAATGGCCAGTAATAGCTCCCGTCGATCCCATTCGACGGCATGTACTCGCGAGTCAGCGCCTGGACCTCGAGGTCCAGATCGCGCAGCTCTTCCGAGCTCGGACCGGACTTCAGGAGATCCTTCTTTTTCATGGTCGCTACCTCCAGATGAAAAGAACGGCGAACCGCCGCTTGTTTAGCAGACAGTCGGCATTTCGGCTATGATGTGGCCATCTATGCCCTCCATTCCTGAACAATACCGGATGCCGGCCATTGCAGGCGGAATCCTGCTGGTCGCCGTGTTAATCGCTATCGCCGCGGGACAAAAACCAGCTCCTTCCACGCCCGCAGAAACTGCCACGACTTCGACGACGGCAACTCCGACCTCCACCGCCAAAACGCCGACTACCACCAAAACCGGTACGGCTCCCGTCAAAAAACCGGCGCCCAAGCCCGCGCCGAGCGCTCCGCAAACCGTCACCAATCCGGATGCCATCGGTCGCACGCCTACATTCGTCACCGACTCGCTCAAACTCTCCGTCTTGGTCAGCTCATACGGCGCCGATCTTGGCTGGACGCCGAGCACCATCAAAGACATCAAAGGATATGTCATCGTAAAAAGCACGACCGACACCAATCCGTATTATCCGAAAGAAGCTTGGGCCACCTTCCTCAACGCCAATACCGGTTATTACAAATGGCAGGATCGCAATATCGAAAAAGGGAAAAAGACCTACTATCGCGTATGCGCCCTGCTCTCGGATGACAATGTCGTGTGCGGCAATGTCGCTAGCGCTCTGAAACCATAAACCCTATGAAAAAAACTTCTTTGATCGTCCCGCTGCTCGCGCTCGCCGCTTTCGGTTTTGGATGTAAGCCCACCACCACGCAAACGCCACCGGTTCCGAATGCCGTCGCGCCTTCGAACCAGGCATCGTCGACGGCCGTCACCAACGACACGCCGGCCGGTGTCTCGCGTGATGTCTTGTATGCGCGCCAAGTCTTGCGCAATTTGAGCCAAGCTAAAACGTTCCGTGCGAGCATGAACGTACCGACGGCGAGCGGTCAGGTCGCGACCAGCCTCGATTACAATCGCGACTCCGGCTTGTACGGCACGATCCAGATTCCCAATCCGAATGGTAGCGGCGCGCAAAGCGCCAACCTGTTCGCGAGCGATCAGGAAATCTGGTTTCGCCAGGGCACCTCGAGCTGGCAGAATCTTTCCAACACCGAAGACGGCAAGAACTTCCAGGCGGTATTCCAGAACGCCTTCAACTACCAAGATCGCTATCAATCGACCGTGGCCGACACCGCGACACTTACTTCGAAAACGGATGACCCGTCCGCCGGCTGCTCGCGCTACGCCTTCACCCAACCGACGGGCAATGGCGGCACGCAAACCTTCACCTTGTGCGTGAGCCAGGATCTTCCGGTGTATCTCACCATCGACGGTCCGTTCGGCCAGATCGAAGTCCACTATAAGGACATCAACGGCAACGTGAACGTAAAACGCCCGGTATAAAAAACCCAAGAACGGCGCAGGATTGACGCCTGCGTCGTTTTTTTGTACCTTTGGATTAGCAGTCTCTAGATTTGAGTGCTAATATCACATCCACGTATGATTCCCCAGAATTTCACCACCAAAAGCCAGGAAGCCTTGAACCTCGCCCAGCAACTCGCGCTTTCGAACGGGCAGCAAGCACTTGAACCGATCCACCTTTTTTCCGCCTTGCTTGAACAAGAAGACGGCGTGGTTCCGGCTGTGTTGAAAAAACTTGCCGTCGACACGGACTCGCTCAAAGGCGAAACCGACGACATCCTGAATGACTTGCCGAAAGCGGCGGTCGGCATGGGCGGCGTGGGCCAGCTGTTCCTCTCCCCCGCCATCGCCAAGACCTTGCAGGTAGCCGAGCGCATTGCGGCGCAATTTAAAGATCAGTACATCTCGACCGAGCACTTGTTGCTCGCGCTCGCCGACTCCAGCCACGAAGTGGCCGGCGTTTTGAAACGCAACAACGTGAGCATCGATGAAATCCTGAAAGCGTTGAAAGACGTACGCGGCTCCGTGAAGGTTGATTCGCCGGAACCGGAAAGCTCGTATCAGGCTTTGGAAAAATATGCGAAGAACCTGACCGAGCTCGCGCGTCAGGAAAAACTCGATCCGGTCATCGGCCGCGACGACGAAATCCGCCGCGTGATGCAAATCTTGTTGCGTCGCACCAAAAACAATCCGGTGCTTATCGGTGAAGCCGGCACGGGTAAAACCGCGATCGTCGAAGGACTTGCCCAGCGCATTGTCGCGGGTGACGTTCCGGAATCCTTGAAGAACCGCGAAGTGCTCGCGCTTGATGTCGGTTCGCTTGTCGCCGGCACGAAGTTCCGCGGCGATTTTGAGGAACGTTTGAAAGCCGTCATGCGCGAAGTCGAACAGGCTGCCGGCAAAATCATCCTCTTTATTGATGAGCTGCACACGCTCGTCGGGGCTGGTGCCTCCGGTGAAGGCGGATCGCTTGATGCTTCAAACATGCTGAAGCCCGCGCTCGCCCGCGGCCAGTTGCGCTGCGTTGGCGCGACCACGCTTGGCGAATATCAGAAATACATCGAGAAGGACGCCGCTCTCTCGCGCCGTTTCCAGCCGGTATTCGTGGAAGAGCCGTCCGAAGAAGATGCCATCGCGATTTTGCGCGGCATCAAGGACAAATACGAATTGCATAACGGCGTGCGTATCACCGACAACGCGATCGTGGCGGCCGTGAAATTGTCGACGCGCTACATCACCGACCGTTTCTTGCCGGACAAGGCCGTCGACTTGATCGACGAAGCCGCTGCCGCCTTGCGCATGCAAATCGACTCGCTGCCCGAAGCGCTCGACAAATTGAAGCGCGAACAGATGCGTTTGGAAATCGAGAAGCGCGCGCTCTCCAAGGAAGAAGACAAGGAATCCAAGGAGCGCTTGAAGGAACTCGAAAAGCATCTCGCCGAAACGCGCGAGAAATCCGAAGGACTTGAGCTGTCGTGGAAAGCCGAAAAGGAAATCATCACTTCGATCAGCGCAGCCAAAAAGCAGATCGAAGCCTTGAAGAGTGAAGCGGAAATCGCCGAACGCCGTGGCGATCTCGAAAAAACGTCGGAGATCCGTTATTCCAAACTTCCCGCCGCCGAACAGGCGCGCAAGGATGCGGAACAGAAATTAAAAGTCTTCCAAGGCAAGCGCGGGCTCTTGAAAGATGCCGTCACCGACGAAGACATCGCGGCCGTGGTCGCGCGTTGGACCGGCGTGCCGCTCTCGCGCATGCTGGAAAGCGAAGCCGCCAAACTCGCGCATCTCGAAGATGAATTGCACAAGCGCGTCATCGGCCAGGATGAAGCCGTGAAGGCGGTGTCGAATGCCCTGCGTCGTTCGCGCGCCGGCATCGGCGAAGAGAAGCGTCCGATCGGCTCGTTCTTATTCCTCGGCCCGACCGGCGTCGGCAAAACCGAACTCGCCAAAGCGCTCGCTGAAAGCATGTTCGACGATGAAGAAGCGATGATCCGCATCGACATGAGCGAATACCAGGACAAGCACACGGTCTCGCGCATGATCGGTTCGCCGCCGGGCTATGTCGGCCACGATGAAGGCGGACAGCTCACAGAAAAAATCCGTCGTCGTCCGTACTCGGTGATCTTGCTTGATGAAGTCGAAAAAGCGCATCCGGATGTCTTCCACACGCTGTTGCAGGTGCTCGACGACGGCCGTCTCACCGATGGCAAAGGCCGCACCGTGAACTTCAAGAATACGGTCATCATCATGACTTCGAACATCGGTTCGGATTTGATTCTCGACTTCGGCAAACATCGCGCCGAAATCGGTTTCAAGGATAAGGACGTGGATGAAGAAGCGACTCCGGAAGGCGTGAAGGAGCGCGTGCTCGGCATGTTGCGCGATCACTTCCGTCCGGAATTCCTGAACCGTGTGGATGAAATCGTCATGTTCCAGGCGCTGGGCAAAGCCGATCTCACCAAGATCGTGGACCAGCAGCTCGAGCTCGTCGCCCAGCGTTTGCGCGACAAGAAAATCAAAGTCTCTTTCACCAACAAGGTGAAAGAGCTGGTCGCTGAAAAGGGCTACGACCCGAGCTTCGGCGCCCGTCCGCTCAAGCGCGCCATTCAGGATTTGATCCTGGACGAACTCGCGCTACGCATCGTCGAAGGCAAGATCAAGGAAGACGACGAAGTCCAAGTGGATGCCGTGAAAAGCAAAATCGTGATCAAGGAAATGGCGACGGCCTAATCAAACCGTCATCAGATAGACGGCGACCGCCACCGCCGTTTCACCGCGTAAAACGCGCGGACCAAGAGAGACCGGAATCAGCCCGGTCTTTTTTGCGAGCAAAATTTCGTCTTCATCCCAGCCGCCTTCCGGACCGATGAACAACCCGGATGTTCCGCCCGACGTGAGGCGCCGATCGCCGGCGTCTATATCAAAAAAATAATTACGCTCGTTGTCCTGCGCGTCTTTCAGCGCGTCCACCAAACTCATAGGCTCGGCCACAACCGGAATGATCCCGCGACCGCATTGCTCGGCCGCCTCTTTGGCGATTTCCTGAAGACGTTCTTGCTTTACGTCTTTCTTGATCGTGCGACGCGTGAGCAAGGGCACGATGCGGCTCACACCGCATTCCACGGATTTTTGCACGGCCCATTCAAAACTCTCGCGCTTCAAAATCGCCGCATACAAAACCACCTGCGTCTCGGGTTCCGTTTCGACGGCATGCACGCCACCGGTTTGTGCGAGCCCGACGCTCCCCTTTCCCAGTTCGAGAATCTCATATTCTGCCTGCTGTCCTTGGCCGTCGCACAACAAAATATGTTCACCCGTCTTCATTTTCAAGACGGATACGATTTGGCGCGCGGCCGCGTCTTCCAAAACGATCTCCGTGGCGCGGAGATCGTAGGCACCGATAAATCGATGGATCTTTTTCACATTACCCTTTCATCGCCTTCTCGACTTCCTTCCACTTGCTCATGAGGAATTCGCGCACTTCCGGAACCTCTTTGGCGGCGATGTCCTTGGACTTCGCGTAGTACTTCACGACATCATCGACGATTTCTTCATACACTTCCTTGCTCATCTCGCCGGCTTTGTCGAGGCGCTTCATGACCTGCTTTTGCAAGACCATCGCCTTCTTACGCGCGTCCTTGGTGAGTTCTTTGCCCTTCTTGGACTGAAGGAACAATCCGGCGGCCAGGCCGAGAATGGCTCCGGCGGCGATCCCCGCGCCGACAGCGCCGGCGGCGGACTTCTTTTTCTTGATCATATGCATGGTGGATCAAATGAATGATGGCCGAAGTATACGAAGAGCGCGAAGCATGCGCAACCCGTGTCGCGGGTGTACGATAGCCGCGTATGTTTGACTTCATCGCCATCGGCGACTCGACCCTGGACGTGTTTCTCCAAATCCACGAGGCCACGGTTTCTTGTCAGATGAACAAGGAGCAATGCCTCCTCTGTCTGGAGTACGCAGAAAAAATCCCGGTCGAATCGGTTGTAAAAATCCCGGGCGCGGGCAATGCCTCGAATGCCGCGGTCGGCGCGACCCGTCTCGGACTCAAGAGCGCGATCGTGAGCGTGCTTGGCAAGGATGACATTGGCAAAGAGATCCTGGAGGGCTGGAGGAAAGAGAAGCTTTCGACCAAGTACGTGATCTTTGACCCGAAAAGCGACACCAACTATTCCACGGTCTTGAGCTTCAAGGGCGAGCGCACCATTCTCACCCACTCCGCCAAACGCAAGTACATGCTGCCGGCCATCGATGGCGCGAAATGGGTCTACTACACCGCACTCGGCCCCGGACATGAGCACATGGAAAAACAATTGCTCGCCCATCTCAAAAAAAATCCCCATCAGAAATTGTGTTTCAACCCTGGCACAACGCATTTGCGTCGCGGATTGAAAGCGATCAAACCCGTGATCGCACGTTCCGACGTCTTCATCGTCAACAAAGAAGAAGCCGAACGCCTGCTTGAGGATGGCGAGCGTCCGATTCACAATCTCCTCTTGAGTCTGCAGGCGCTCGGACCCAAGATCGTGGTGATCACGGACGGACCCAAGGGCTCGCATGCAACGGACGGCAAACACATCTGGAGCATCGGTATTTTTGCGGGACCGACCATCGAACGCACCGGCGCCGGCGACTCGTATGCCACCGCTTTTGTCTGCGCCTTACATCATGGCAATTCGATCGCTGATGCGATGCGCTGGGGCACGGCCAATAGCTGGAGCGTGGTCCAATATATCGGCCCGCGCAAAGGCCTACTCGACCGGGCCAAAATGAAAGCCGCCATGCATAAATTCGCGAGCGTCAAAATCCGCTCGGAAATGGTGATGCTGGAACATGCCGACGCCTAAACGCGGGCTCATGAAGCCCTACGAATTCCTGTCACGGATGCTGTTCGAATTTTCGTATTGGCATGCGATCCAGGGCGATCCGTTCCGTCCGCAAGTCTACGAACTCGCGAGCGAAGCCGTTTTAGGACTTGGCGACGATATCGAGCAGCGCTGGAAAAAGAACGGCCTCAAAGGGCTGGAAGGAATTCCGGGCGTGGGCGATGCGATTCGCCACAAGATTGACGAATACTTCCGCACCGGACACGTGAAGGAATATGAACAAATGAAACGGAAATTTCCCGTCGATGTCTGGGGATTGTCGCGCATCGAAGGACTTGGCCCGAAACATATCGGGCAACTTTGGAAAAAATTGAAGATCGCGAATATCGATGATCTGGATTTCGCCATCGAGCACCATGAACTGAAGAATCTTCCGGGCTGGGGACCGAAATCGGAAGAAAAACTCGCCAAAGGCATCGCGCTCATGCGCTCCTCCAGCGGACGACATCCCCTGAAAGAGATTCTTCCGCTCGCAAACAAGATCGTCGGACGCCTGAAAAAAGTAAAAGGCGTAAAACAAGTCGCGATTGCCGGATCCTTGCGGCGCAAAAAATCGGATGTCGGCGACATCGATCTGATCGCCACATCATCCGATCCAAAAAGCGTAATGGAATTTTTCGTCTCCATGCCCGAAGTCGCCACCGTGCATTCGATCGGCAAGACCATGTCGTCCGTTCGTCTGAGCATTGGGATTGATTGCGATCTTCGCGTCGTGCCCGACAATGTCTTCGGTTCGACGCTCCAGTATTTTACGGGAGATCGCCGTCATAATATCTTGTTACGTGAACGGGCGATTAAGATGGGATACAAACTGAACGAATACGGACTCATGAAAAATGGCAAAATCGTCCCCGTGCATAAAGAAGACGACATCTACCGTATTCTCGGCTTGAAGATGTTCCCGCCGGAAAAACGTTTGGGTCATGATGAATTCCAACCTCGGTAATATGAAACTCTCTCCCGGAACCGTGCACAAACTTCCCGCAGACATGAAGAAGGAACTCGCCTCCTCAAAAAAGTTGAGCGAGCTGTGGGAAAGCTTCACGCCACTCGCGCGCAACGAGTGGATCTGCTGGGTTGAGTACGCGAAACAAGATGGGACGCGCGCACGCCACGTCAAAGTCATGCGCTCGAAAATGCTCGCCGGGGAACGCAGACCCTGTTGCTGGATCGGCTGCATTCATCGTACGGACAAAAAGATCAGCCCCTCGGTGCAATGGGTACTCGACAAGCGAGCAAAAAAATCGAAATAGTTTTACCTCTAGAAAAACGATCCTTGCGGGATCGTTTTTCCTTGGTGCCCCGAGCAGGACTCGAACCTGCACACCCTTACGGGTTAGGGATTTTAAGTCCCCCGCGTATACCATTCCGCCATCGGGGCCTATCTGCGCGAACGCTTCGATAGGCAGGCGCCTGTCCACCGAAGCTTTGCGTAGGTGGACGGCGAATATCTATCACGCTTTGCTCATTTTGTCATCCGCCTTGCGATCGCGCCACCATTCGACCACCGGCGGGATCAGTGACAACACGATGATCGCAAGCACGACCAGGCTGAAATTCTCTTTTACGGACGGAATGTTGCCGAAAAAATATCCGCCCAGCGTGAATAACAGGATCCAAGCCGTTGCGCCGATCGCGTTGTAGAGCGTGAAGCGCCGCGGCTCCATGCGCGAGATACCGGCCGTGAATGGCACGATTGTGCGTACGATCGGAATGAAGCGCGCAAACACGACCGCCTTCACACCGTGTTTTGCAAAAAACACTTCGGCCTTATGGATATGCTTTTTATCGATCCAACGTTTGAACGGACCTTCGAGCAATTTTAAACCGATTTCGCGTCCGATAAGATAATTGATCTCATTTCCCAGAAACGCAGCCACCAGAAATACGATAAGCAGGAGCGGGAGATTGAGCGCGCCGATGGCAGCCAGCGATCCGGAGGCGAACAGGAACGAATCTCCCGGTAAAAAAGGCGTGATTACCAATCCGGTTTCGCAAAAAATGACCCCGAACAAGGCCACATATGACCAGGCACCGGCCCAGGTAATGAGCTGGGACAAATGCCGGTCGAGATGCAAAAACAGGTCAATGAGTTGCGCCATGGCGCGTATGCTAGCACACTATGTCCATGACACTCACTCCCGCCATTGCGGTTATCCTGCCCATCATCGCCACGCTTTTGGGCGGCTTACTGGTACTCCGTTCGCCACGCAATCTCGTACCTTGGCTCTCGCTTTCGGGCGGCGTGATCCTCGGCCTCGCTTTTCTCGATCTATTGCCGGAAGCGTTCAGCTCGACGGCCGAGTCCGGTCTCGAACCAATCTGGATCGGTTTTGCCGCGCTCGCGTCCATCTTGTTCTTCCATCTGCTCGATAAGACATTTGATTATCACGGTCACGAAGGTCACGAACACGCGCATGTTCACAAACATATCGGCACTTGGTCGCGTGTCGCAGGCATGGGCTTTCATGCCTTTCTCGACGGTCTCGCCGTGGGTGGAGGTTTTGCCGCCGGCAATCGTCTCGGCTTGCTGGTTACGGCCGCGCTCATGCTCCACAAGTTCACGGATGGATTGAGCACGGTCACGTTGCTGCGTTTGCGTCATGGCCACAATCGTCCTGCCATCTTTGGCTTGATCTTGATTCTGGTATTGCCGGTGCTCGGCTTCTTCGCGGGCCATGAGCTTGTCCCAAATGCGACCTCACTCGCCATCTTCCTCGCCGCCTTGGCCGGCCTGTTCATCCATCTCTCGCTTTCGGAGCTCTTGCCCAGCGCGCATGAAGAAAAAACCTCGAAACTCGGACTCTGGCTCACCGCGCTTGGCATTGGTTTGATGCTGTTCGTGAATATCGTCGCTCCCGGATAGCCGATATGCTAGGCTGATGGCGAACAGATATGGAACAGGCGGAACCGCGCGACGTCGCCCCGGAATCGCAGCCTAGCGAAGGCGGATTTGATGTCGCTTTGCGCCCGAAAAACCTGGCGGAATTCATCGGCCAACCCGTCGCCAAAGAAAACCTGCGTATCTTCATCGAGGCTGCCAAAGGTCGGGGCGAAGCCTGCGACCATGTCCTTTTGTATGGACCTCCTGGTCTTGGAAAGACCACACTCGCGCATGTGATCGCGAATGAGATGGGCGCCAACATCCGCGTGACCAGTGGTCCGGCGCTCGAACGCGTCGGCGATCTCGCCGCCATCCTCACCAATTTGGAAGACGGCGACATTTTGTTCGTGGATGAAATCCATCGCATGAACCGCTCGATCGAAGAAGTCCTGTATCCCGCGATGGAAGATTTCGCACTCGACATCGTCATCGGCAAAGGACCGACGGCCCGCACGCTGCGTTTGGATTTGAAACGCTTTACCTTGATCGGCGCCACCACCCGCTTGTCTTTGCTGTCCGCTCCCCTACGCGATCGCTTTGGCGCCCATTTTCATCTCGATTTTTACGGCCCTGACGAAATGCGCGAGATTTTGAAGCGCAGCTCGCGTCTGCTCGAACTCCCCATGGATGATGCTCCGCTCGGCATGGTCGCCGACCGCTCCCGCCGCACGCCGCGCATCGGCAACCGTTTGTTGCGTCGTGTGCGCGATTACGCCCAAGTCATGGCCGGCGGCGCCATGGATGAAAGCGTCGTCAATCGCGCGCTCGATAACCTGGAGATCGATGCGCTTGGCCTGGACGAAACCGATCGCCGCACGCTCAAAACTCTGATCGACAAATTTAATGGCGGCCCGGTCGGCCTCACGACTCTGGCAGCCGCCACCGCCGAAGAAGTCGAAACGCTGGAAGACGTCATCGAACCATTTTTGTTGCAGCTTGGTCTCATCGCGCGCACGCCTCGCGGCCGCATGGCTACCGAACTTGCGTATAAACATCTCGGCTTCACTCCGCCGGAGCGCCAAGGTACACTGGTCGTATGATCCCATTGGTCTATTTTCTGTTCGCGTGGCTTGTCCTCGTGGCCTTGTTTGCGATCGCCGCTCTCATCACCGTGCTCATGGCGTTGCGTTACGGCTTGTCCGGCTTGCTCACAACGCTCTCCACCGCCATCTTCCTGATCGTGACCTGTCTCGTCCTGATCGGCATGGGCAGCTACTTGGTCGGCGTGGATTGGACGCAAAATGTCCACGTATTTGATGCCGTAACGAGCGATCTTGTCCCGACCCTATGATCAGCCTGAATCGCCTGCCAAACGCCGTTCCCGACGAACAAGTCGTACATGTCTTGCGTCGCCATCCCATCACCTTGTGGTGGCTGTATCTCGGTATTTTGATTCTGCTCGCGGGACCCGTGGCCATTTGGTACATGCTCTCGATGTTTAATCCCGAGCTATTAGCCGACCAAATTTCATTCACCCTGATTCTACTTGGCGGCTCCGCGTTCTTCTTGCTCGCGTGGCTCTTCATGTTCCAGAACTATCTCGACTATTTTCTCGACATCTGGATCGTGACCAACAAGCGCGTGCTAAACATCGAGCAAACCGGATTGTTCGCGCGTACGGTCTCGGAGCTGCGACTCTATCGCGTGCAAGATGTAACTTCGAGCGTCAACGGGTTCATCAACACCGTGTTTGATTTCGGCAACGTGGAAATCCAGACGGCCGGTGAAAAAGAGCATTTCGTCTTCGAACAAATCCCGCACCCGACGCGCGTCAGCAAATCCATTCTCGAATTGGCCGAGCTCGATCGCAAAGAGCATCTTGAAGAAACCGTCGAAGAATTCGGCATGCCTGATAAACCAAACGCCCCCAAAGCCTAATATGAAACCCCTCTTTCCCGTCCGCCAGACGCCTGGCCTGTGCGGCCCCGCAACGCTTAAAATTCTTTTGCAGCATCACGACAAAGAATACTCGGAAGCCGAACTCGCGAAATTGTGCGAGGTCACGCCTGACACGGCCACCGGTCACGACAAGCTGATCCAAGGCGCAAAAATCGTCGGCGGCTTGGTCGATGTGAAAACCGACGCGTCGCTCGAGGATTTGCGCGGCTATATCGAAAGCGAAATTCCGGTCATGGTCGGCTGGCACAATAACGGTGGCGACCATTACGGCGTTGTCTATGAAATCGGAAAGCTAAAAGTCTTCATGATGGATCCGGAAACGGAAAGCGGGATTCGCATTCTCCCCATTCCGGAATTCGAAGCCGATTGGTATGACAACCACGCGGGATCGCGCACCAATCACTGGATGATGGCGATCACCAACTTCAAAGGTTGATCAGGAGGCCGGCGGAAGCCGGTCTTTTGTTTTCGCATCAAGATAACGATTGGTCGCATGCACGAGATACCAACTCGCCAACCCAACGAAACCGATATCATCCAGCCAACCGATGAACGGGGCAAAATCGGGCAGTAAATCTATAGGCCAGAGCAGGTATAAAATGGCAGCAATTGCCGCAACCTTGGGCTTCCAGTCCGCCGATGCATCGGACAGAAATTCCCAGACTCCATGCCAATCAGGCAAAAAGCGCGTGCGTTTCATGCCTAAAGTATGACATAATTACGCCATGAACGCGCTCCTCGCCTTTGCGAAGGACCATGTCTGGCCGCATCCGGGCAACGGGCATCATCCCCGTCTCCTGCATCATCGTCATTTGTTCAGCATGGGCGCGATGCTGCTCACGATGAAAGCGGCCACGATTGTCGCGCCGATATTGCTGCCTGGCGCCGTCACGCAAGCGAGCGTCATCACTCCCCAAAATATCGTGATGCTCACCAATGTGACGCGCCACGACACTCATATTCCGGAGCTGTTGGAAAACACGACCCTCGACCAAGCGGCACAACAAAAAGCCGACGACATGGTCGCCAATAATTATTTCGGCCACGAATCTCCGTCCGGACAAACCGCCATGGATCTGATTCTCGCCTCGGGGTATCCGGCGCGCATCGCGGCCGAAAACCTGGCCGTACGCTATACCGAAGCCGAGGACGTCGAGGCTGGTTGGCTGCTCTCTCCCACGCATCGCGAGAACATCGTAAATCCGGAATATACGGATATCGGCGTCGGTGTCTCCAAGGGACCGTACAAAGGCACGCCCGCCATGTTCGTCGTCCAATTGTTCGGTCGCCCGCTCGATACTTCGTCCGTCTCGACCACGACGATCGCTAGCAGCACGGTCGCCGCCGTCGTTGTGAACGCACCGCAAACTCCGACCTGGAAACAACAAATCGCGTCCGCGCTCCAGAACATGTCTGAAACAGCGGACGCGATTGTGATTCTGTTTGTTGCCAGTATCTTGCTACTCACCTTGAGCATCAAATTCCACGAACGTCACTTGGCGACGATCACGCATGCTCTGGCCGTGATCGGAATCGCCATCATCTTGCGAATGGTTTAGTCGATGGTGACAGCGGCGGCGGATTCGGCAGTCGGGCTGTAGTCGCCGGCCGAACCGATGCTCGGACCAAACGTGTAGTTGGTGTAGAACGCATCCGGAATATCATCGATCATCTGGTTCCAGCTGTCGCCGTAATATGTGCGGGCAATCGCTTCAGTCGTGATCCAGCGCAAATCGCCGCCACGTCCCACCGCATACACTTTCGGATCGGTCGTAAACTTCACCATGCGGATACCGGGACGATAGGTCACGTTTTTACCGAGCATGTGGCTCGAGAGTTCGGACGGGCTGACTTCGACCACCGTGCTGAAATCGGTATACCAGGTGAAATACACTTTACTATTCGGGAAGGCATGGCGTTTCCCATCAGTTCCGACGTAATAAACCGCGCGGCACGGATCATCGGAGATTGCTCCCGCAGCACAGGCGGTTTTGATCAGGCTGCGCGCACCCGAAGCGGTCGGGGCGGGCGTAGGGGCAGGGGTGGGATTGGGCGTCGGGTTCGGGTTGCCGCCATAGGGATTCTGGTTTTGCAAAGCGCCTTCGACCCAGATCGAAGTGTTCGGTCCGGCCGCCATGGCGCCACCCGTATCGCGACAGAAGACGAACGCGAGGCGCGAACCGCCGTACGGAAAGGTGAAGGCGAGTGAAGCCGTGCCACCCGACACGTTCATTTCACCGACATCGTTCAAATCGACATATAAACGGCACGAGGCGATTCCATTGGCGGAAGAAACGGAAGCCGTCATGTTCACCGGAACATTGACGCTCGCGGTGGCCGGCGAGACCGCGCTGATCGTTGGCGCAGCCATGGCCACGGCCGGAAACGCAAATGCGCCCACGGCTACGGCGGACAGGAGAAGTTGTTTCATATGACGCCCAGTATAACAGAGGTCTTGCCAAGGCCGAAAAAACGCGCTATAAATGGCCCACAATTCAATTATGGTGGCTATGGTGTAATGGCAGCACAGCAGGTTGTGGTCCTGTTAGCGAGGGTTCGATCCCCTCTAGTCACCCCATCAACATCCGATCCTCACAAGGGGTCGGATTTTGTTTTAGGTGCTAAGCTTGAACGCATATGCGAAAAATTATTACGACTACATTCGTAACCATGGACGGCGTAATGCAGGCTCCCGGCGGCCCCGAAGAAGACAAATCCGGCGGATTTGCCTACGGCGGATGGCAAATAGGTTATCCCACGGATCAGAAAATGGATTCCATGTTGAGTCACATCATGAATACTCCATTCGAGCTTCTACTCGGCAAAACGACCTACGACATATTTGCGGCGTACTGGCCTACGGCAAAAACGGATAATGAAGTGGCGGTTCCATTTAATAAAACAAAGAAATACGTCGTGACGCACAACTCGTTTGCGCCTACATGGGAAAATTCATTTGTTGTCACTGGTGATGTGGTCGCGCAAATCAAAAAGCTGAAAGAAGAAGATGGTCCCGACTTGTGGGTATGGGGCAGCGGAAATCTCATCCAGACACTGTTGAAAAACCATCTGATCGACCGGATGCAATTATGGATCTATCCGATCACGCTCGGCACCGGAAAGCGATTGTTTGCCGATGGCACCCAAGCCGAACAGTGGAAGCTCGCCGAATCGTACGTTTCTACAACTGGCGTGGTCGTAGCGAGCTATGAACCGGCAGGGCCGGTCAAGACGAGTTCGGTTGGGAGCTAAATCGGCTGCACCGTATGTATCAGACCCTGCAACTTGTACTCGCACGGTATTGGCAGTTCTTCGTACTCTTTCTGGTGTTGAACAACTTGGTCACGGATATTCTCTCCAGAAAACATTTAGGATGGCTCGCGTTTCTTTCGGGCATGATCAATACTGTGGGCTGGATTCTGTTACTGGGCACCAAAGCCCCTTTCGCGCGCAGCATTAGCCTGTATGCAATCACGTCCTACGCGCTGACAGCGCTAGTCGCATCACTCTTCTTTGCGGAGACATTTACCAAGTGGCAATTGCTTGGCATCGCCTTCGGCGGAGTCGCGGTGGCATTGCTTGCCTAAACGTTCCGAAAAGCATGACAAAAAAACACGACCCATGCGGGTCGTGTTTTTATTTCTTACTTCATCGCGAGCTCGATCGGAGCAGCCTGGTCGATGGCGAGCGGCGTGCTCCACATAAGCTTCGAATTACGCACCACCTTGGCGGCGTATCCGTTATTCACGCCACACGAGTTGTGACACTGGACGGCCCACGTCACGTACTTCGGATAGCTATGCGACTCAAGATAGTCGAGCGTCCAATTGGCAGAACACACGAGGTCTTCCGCACAATCGGTCGAGATCTTGTGAAGTTTGTAATGGATCTGGAAATAACCGCGGGCCGCGCCGTTGTCACCGATAACGGTGGAACGGTTCGAGGATTCGGTCCACAACATACCCAGAAGCGTCTTGGCACAATCTTCGCCATAACCACGCTGGTCACACACATCGACCAAGACTTCCTGCACGGTCGGGGCGGCGATTTCCTGAACGGAGTCAGTGGTCGTAGCCACAATCGCCGGCTTATACGGCATAAGGGAAGCCAAGGCGTCGTCAGAAATGACCTGCGCAAACGCGGGCTGGCCAATGGACAGCGAAACAAGCATGAGGGCTCCGATCGCCTTCTTCATCCAGGGCGACATCGGAACGATTTTCGTTGAGAGATTGGTCATAGAATACAAACGACCGCGTTTGCGGTCGACGGAGGAGAATACCATTATTTTATTGTTTTGTCAAGGGTAAAAGCCTGATTTTACCGCTCTGTTAAGCCAATTTGGCTAAGACATGGCCCCCAAAAAATGGCCTAGCTGACAATAATAAGAAAGCCCCTCGATTTCTCGAGGGGCCATCTCCGCTTAGGACTTCCGCATGCGACTGATCAACCAAATGATGATCAATAATGTAAGCGGAACGCCCAACAACCAACCAATGAAGTACCACATAAGAAAGTCAGAGAAGAATTAACTCCGATCTTCGTCTTACTCGTCTTCGTGCTCGTCGAGATGTTCGCGGATCTCATCCCACTGGTCCATCAAACGCTGCTTAAGCTGATCAAGTTGGTCCGCAGCCATATCCTTGGTATCGCGGTAATGCTCGATAAGATCACTGACTACCTCTTCGTACTTTTCTTTCGTAAGCTTCTTTACGCCTTTCAATTTCTTGACCAAGTCTTTCTGTAGAACCTTAGCGCGCTTCTTCGCCTCATCTGTCATTTCATGACCCTTGTCGGAATTGATGAACAATCCTGCGGCGAGACCTGCGGCCAAGCCCGCGACCAACGCCATGGGCCATACGGAATGCTTTTTTTCTTCATGCTCGTGCATATGAGTGGACGATAAAGAATGACAGCGCTTCTCTTTTCATGCACACACCTCCCTCTTACTTACATGCGTTTGAACAAGGAGGCGATACCGATCAACACACAGGCACCGATCACGGACATCACCAAATCACCCACGAGACCATAGGTCGCAATGCCGAGCAGGGAAAAAATATATCCCCCGATCACGGCCCCGATAATCCCGATGACGATATTGCCAAGGAGGCCGAAGCCATGTCCCTTGGTGAGTTCGCCCGCAATCCATCCGGCGAGTGCGCCGATGATGAGAAACCACAGTAAGCTCATAAATAAAGCGGTTAGCGAATTAGATTTTAAGCATAGTCCTATCTGGTGGATATGGGAAGCCGAAAATCAAATTTTGTTAAAAAAAGATAAAAGGTTTTTCCACAGAGAGATCTGGGCCTGCATGTTAATATTTTCTTACTATGCGCAAATTTCTTCTTTCCCTCGGTGCAATCGCGCTACTCGGCGCAGGTTGCCAATCCTCGACCTCAAACGAGGCTCCGATGCAGCCCGCCGCAAACACGCCTTCGTCGGCGATGCCGGTGAATAACGCCCCGGCCCCCAAACCCACGGTCATGAAGGTGGACATCAAAGACAACGCCTTCTCGCCGCAACAGCTGGCGATCAAGCCAGGCGATACGGTTGTCTGGACGAATACGGGCAAATCGAACCATACGGTGGCTGGTATCGATTCCGTCTTGCTCTGGGACTCCGGTAATCTCGCACCTGGCCAGCAATTCAAGTACACATTTGACCAGCCGGGCGTTTATAAATACCACGATGGTATTCATGCCACGACAACTGGCGAAATCATCGTCGGTGAAGTCCAGCCGCAAACCCGCTAATCTATTCATGAAAAATCCGGCCAGGAGGCCGGATTTTTCGTTCATGGTTTTGTCTTAAATAAGATCGCGTTCGGCAAAGGGCGGCCAGGCCCCACAACATAGCTACCGTCATACCAGAGCGCCGCACTTCCTCCCCCGTCGAGATTGAGCGCATTGGTCGCGCCCAAGGCCTGCATGACATAAGCTAGATCGATCACCGTCGCGTTGTGGGCGATTACGAGATAGACGAATCGATCATCAAAGCCGATGCCGCCGCGCACACTTTTCACCGTAGGATTAGTTTCGGCCAAGCGCTCTTCACTCTCCACGACCACGCTTCCATTCTCGACCAGCGCTGGGTAATTCGCGAGCGCCGCGCCTACCGTAAACGCATTCTGGAACTGATTCGTGCGATGGAAGTATGCAAGTCGACCATCCGTGCCAGCGACAATCATCGGACCTTGATGAATAGCCATGTCGCCGGCATTTATCATCACCTGTGCGGCGCTGTTATACACGGGACCGTGAAAGGTATTTGTTTTACCGACACAGTCCGGATAGTCCGGCGGGCAGAAATAGGTTCCATGGATGCCGATCGTGGCTCCATTTTCTGCAACATAGTCAGCAAGTGGTTTGGTGATGCACGCATCGGCGCAATCGGAGGTATTACCCGTATCCGTGAGCATTTCAAATCGGTCCTTCTGCAAAACCACGATATCCGCATCAAATGTGCCACGCGAGGTGACAATCTTTTCTGAGCTTGCTGTGCTCGGCAAATTCTTATCAATGCTCGCGGCCGCTGCGAGCTCGACCGTCTTGTCGTAATCAGTTGTGGCGGCAATATCCTCTCCAAAACGATAATCAGAGAAAAATGCGTCCGGAATATCATCCACTTTTTTATTCCAATCCGCGCCAAACAGAGATGCGGCTGCTGTTTCCGTTTTGATCCAGCGCAGACTTCCGCCCAGCGCAATGGCATAGACCTTGTCCAAGCTTTGGAATTTCACCATCTTGGATCCGGGGCGATAGGTCACGTTTGTGCCGAGCGGAATCGCGGCTAATGCGGAAGCGCTTATGGTTTGCACCCCCGAAAAATCCGCATACCACGTGAAAAAAACTTTGTCGTTGCTGAATGCATGCCGCTTGCCGTCATGACCATAAAAATAAACGGCCTTGCACGGATGATCGGACGCGGCAGCCGCCGGACAGGCGAGCTTGATGAGCGCACCCTCGGCCGTGGCGGCCAAGGCGAGATCCGGACGCGCAAGTGATAGCATCAACAGGAGAAAAACAAAGAACGATTGGATTCGAGGGCGCATAGATGGCTACATGCTATCATCTTTCCATATGAAAACCTGTATGACTTGCGGCATGCCGCTCGAGGGAAATCACGCCGGTGATATCGGACTGGAAACACCGGAAGGTTTGGTCTGCAAATACGACGTGATGGATGGAAAGATCAAACCGGCCGAGGATATTTTTGAAGGTGGTGTCGTCTTCTTCATGCAAGAAGTCGCGGAGGGCGATCGAAGCCTTGCCGAACGCCTCACGCGCAAAAATATGAAGGCACTTCCCTACTGGCAAAAGCATCCGTTCGCGCTCTTGGACGGAGCGGAAGCTTCGGATGCAGAATTTGGCGCCGCCATGGCAAAACTGTAGACGCTCTTCCCTTTTTGCCTATTTTAGTAGTACGCTGTCCGGACTACCAATGACAGGCAGGAAACGTGCTTGCTTTAAAGCAATTCCAGCCAATTACTATAAAATCCATTGGGCAGAGTCTATACTATGAAGGGTATCATCGCTGGCAAGAACGACGAGAAGGGTTTCGGCTTTATCACTCCGGAAGGCATGGCTGACGAGAAGGCCAACAACGTCTTCTTCCACACGACCGCCTTGGTCGATGGCACGGTGTTCGCCGACCTCCAGAAGGGCGACATGGTCGAATTCGACACGGAAGCTTCGGACAAGGGTCCGCGCGCCGTCAACGTGAAGCGCGCCTAATAAGCCGCTCCAAAAAAATCCGGTCTCGCAAGAGGCCGGATTTTTGTATACTCTAATATCATATGAACAAAAATGCCCTCTGCGTTTTGCGCTTCGGTCTCGCCATCACGTTTCTGTGGATTGGCGTGCTCATTCTCCAATCCCCGATGTCGTGGGGCATGATGATGCAACCCTGGGCCGCCGCGCTCCTGCCGGTTCCGCTCATCCCGGCCATGCAGGCCACAGCCGTGTTGGATATCCTGATCGGCGTTTGTCTTGCATTGAATATCTTCGTACCGCTCGCCGCCTTGCTTGGCGCGCTGCACTTGGTCAGCGTGCTGATTGTCACCGGCATCACCGGAATTACAGTGCGCGATCTTGGCTTGCTGGGCGCCGCGAGCGCGTTGTTTCTCGAAACCTCGCAATCCATCTTGAAACGCCGCGCCTGGATGGATTTTCTCTCCCCGAAAAAACGTTAAACCAAGACTCTTACTTGCTCCACTTGTCGAAGGCGCGCAGAATTTCGACGGGCAGGACTATGATAAATGTATAAACCGAGAATAAATATTGACTTGACGTAAATTAAAATATTGTTTAGGTTCTTTGCGTTAGAGTGATCTTTCCAGGAGGTGTCGATAACGGGCGATTTTTGCCGTCAGTACGATCCTTCAAAACGCGAGGAGTGCTCCATGGAACATGCACAGAGACTGGCAGATTGTACGGACGGCGGCGAACGACCCTGCAACGATCCGACTACCCCGGGCATCCGGCCGAACAAGGACGTCGAAGGGGTGACCGAGTCCGCCTTCTCGCTCGATCTCGAGCGCCCCATGACGCGCGTGATGCGTGAGCGAGGCTGGGATGCGGCACGGGCTCAGACCGCCGTTCTCGAGTACCGCCGCTTCCTCATCCGCTGTGCGACGAACCCCGGCGGGAACGTCCCCACCGAGGATGCCGATGCGATCTGGCACGCACATCTGCTCTTCACCCGGCAGTACCACGCGGACTGCATGCGCGTCGCGGGATACTTCATCCACCACGAGCCGCTCACGGCCTAGCTCCAGAGGTCTCCTCTCTGGAGCTTTTTCTTCTATTGAAATTCTGATAAGCCTGCTAATATTCGAGTCATGACTGCTTTTATCGACGTTCTGAAGCCCTATCTCAGACGCAGCATGAAGATCCTGGATCTTGGCGCGGGAGCCCTACGACAATCCGCTCAATTAGCTGAACTCGGATACAACGTAACGGCTTTGGACACAAAGCGCCCATCCGGTCCGATCCCTGAGTCAGTGCGTTTTGTTTTAGGCGATATGCACTCATTTTATGAGCCGACCGATGTCGTGTTCATGCACTTCAGCGCTCATATCTTAGAGAAAAACTACTTCAAAAAGGAATTCGTTCCTCGTTTTCAAGATGCAGCCCTAATCGCTATTCGCACTTTTACGGAACAGCCTGAACCTCCATTCGGTAAAAATGTAAGCGTGTTTAGCAAGCAAGATTTTATCGATCTTGGTCGCAAAATAGAGGTCCTGAACACGTGGGACGAGGTATCGGTTGGCTTGGACGGTATTGAACGGAAGTGGCACATGATCGACTATATTGGTTCGAAAACATAAGCAAGAAAAAAATCCCCGCGAGTGCGGAGATTTTTTATATGCGCGGATATTCCTATTTGCTCCACTTGTCGAAGGCGCGCAGAATTTCGACCGGAAGCGCGAACACGATCGTATTGCTCTCGTCGCTTGAAACGTCGTTGATCGTGTTCAGCGTACGCAAATGAAGCGCGCCCGGTGACGAAGCAAGGATGTCGGCCGCTTTCTTCAAGTTATCGGCGGCGATGACTTCACCTTCCGAATTAATGATGACTGCACGCTTTTCACGTTCGGCCTCCGCCTGTTTGCCGATGGTACGCTTCATTTCTTCCGGAAGGGCGATGTCCTTCAATTCCACGCCCTGCACTTCGATGCCCCACGCGGCGGCGTGCGAAGCGAGCAGCTCTTTGATGCGTTCCGAGGCCTGATCGCGTTCGGACAACAATTCATCGAGCGTGAGCTCGCCGCAAATGTTGCGCATCGTCGTCTGCGCAAGCTGTGACACGGCATTCCACACGTTTTCCACTTCCACGAGCGACTTGCCCGCATCAATAATACGATAATAGATGACGGCGTTCACTTTGCACGACACGTTGTCTTTCGTGATCGCATCCTGGTACGGCACTTCCACGGCCTTGATGCGGATGTCGATCTTGGTCATGGATTGCACGATCGGGAACACGAGACGCCAGCCCGGATCCACCAATTTGTGGAATTTGCCGAATTGGAACTTCACGCCGCGTTCATATTGATTTACCTGGCGCACCGAACGCAGCAGAAGCGCAGCGACCACGATCCAGAAGAAAAACGAAGACAAGAGAAAATTCAACATATGTCGGCATCTTGGCGTAAGCCTCCCCCAGCGTCAACTACGAAAAATCCGCCTGATGGCGGAATATTTCGATGGTGGCCTCGGTTGGAATCGAACCAACATAAGCGGCTTAGAAGTCCGCTGTCCTATCCATTGGACGACAAGGCCAAAAAAGGTGCGGCGACTCTACCTGTTATCGCCATCCCCGTGAAGAGTCTGGCGCTCTAAACGGGAACGCAGCTTGTCGATATTTGCCTGCGCAACATGCTCCAGATCCGTGCCGATCTCGACCGCAATTTGCGAAATGTACCACAATACATCGCCCAGTTCTTTCGTGAGCTCGGTCTTCCAAACGTCGTCCATTTTGCCCTCACGATCGCGAATCAATTTTTTCACCTTCTCCGCCACTTCCCCGCTTTCACCACACAAACCCAGCGTCGGATACAACACATTCGTCCCGCGGCCCGGATACAGAGCCGTTTTATTCGCTTCGTTCTGATAGTCGTTCATCTGCATATTTAGGTTTCGTCTACGGTTTTCCCGTGAAAGGCTTTGTGCACCTCTTTTAATTGCTGGTTCGTGACGTGCGTATAAATCTGCGTCGTTGTGATCGATGAATGTCCGAGCATCGCTTGCACGCTGCGTAGATCTGCTCCGTTCATGAGCAAGTCGGTCGCGAATGAATGTCTAAGCGTATGCGGCGAAACTTTTTTCGGGATTCCTGCACAGGCCGCATAATATTTCACGAGACGCTCGATCGAGCGCGGGGTAATCGGTCCGACTTGTTTTTCGTCGGTTTCGGTCGGCGCGGCGCGATCATGTCGCACGAACATGGCTTTTGATTCGTCCTTTCTCATTTCCAAATAGGTCTTGAGCGCATGCTTCGCCTGATTCGATAAAAATACCACGCGCGTTTTGTCGCCCTTACCTCTCACGCTGAACTCATCGCGTTCGAGGTTGATCTGATCGCGTTTCAGGTTCGCGAGTTCAGACACGCGCATACCGGTCGAGAAAAACAATTCGAGAATCGATTTATCGCGTGCTTTCACAATCGGCGAAAGTTCGGATTTTTCCGGAGCTTCCAGCAAGCGCTGCAAATCCGATCCATCCAAAAATGCCACATCGCGCGTCCCTTGTTTCGCGAGCTCGATCTTTTCGGGAGCCATGGTCTTGATATCGCGACGCGCCAAAAACTTCAGGAAGGAGCGCAGCGCAATCAAATGATAGTTCTGCGTCGTCTTTTTGAGCGTGCCTTCGCCACGACTCTCGAGACGGTTCAAATACAAACGATAATTATGGATGTCATCCTGATTGATCGCTGCGGCATCCGGGTCTTTGGCCCAGGTGATAAAGCGGTTCAGATAAAACTCATAATTGCGCACGGTGAGAGCCGAACGGCCTTTTTCAATCTCGAGATATTCGAGAAAGGTGCGCAAATGGGAAGAGAGTTTGGCCATGAGAAATATGGTACATGCTCGCCTCTTGCGTCGCAAAAGGGATTGACAAGCGACACATTTTCTGGTGGGGTTCGGATACGGAGGTGCAAAGTGAAAATTCCGGACGACGTGGTCCTCACCAGGTTCCTGATCACCTGTTTCAAGGCGATTTTCGAAGGGCTGATGAAGCCCCTCGAAAAGACCGGCCCGAAGAACATGGACAAGCTGAAGCACGTCGAAGGCGATCTCACGTACCTTCAGACGACTGCCGGCAACATCTACCGCAACCAGGTCGATGGACGCGTCTTCCTCGGACCCGAGGGCGATCGCGAACAGATCTGGTGCATGAGCATCGTGTCCGACATGCCCCAGGAGGCGCTCGCACTCGCGAAGCTCGGCCCCTACGACATCCGCAACTTCTGCTTCGAAGCGCGCATTCGCGGGATGATCCTCACGGGCGACGCGCTCGAGAACGGACGTCCCTTCCATCTGTTCGACATTCCGAAGCACCAACGAGCCGGACCCAAACCCGGATCGTCGATCTTCTACGAAGAGACGATCGACGACAACCTCGACTTCTTCGGTGGAGCGGAAGAGATCATCTATCGCGCGGATATGCGCGCGCGACCGATCACGCTCTACAAGGCCAACTTCCAAGGCGGCCGCCTCTAGACCCATCACGGGTCTTTTTCTTTTTAGTACGCCCCCTTCTTTTTCAAAACCACGTACGGTGTTTTTAACAAAATATAGAGATCAAGCAGCGGCGACCAATTCTCGATATACCAAGTATCGAGTCTAACTTCATCATCAAAATCAAGATCTGAACGTCCGGAAATTTGCGCCATGCCCGTAATGCCCGGCTTGATGGCTAACACGCGACGATGACGCGCTTCGTACTTCTCAACTTCTCTCGGCTGATGCGGACGCGGCCCCACCAAAGACATATCACCCATGAGCACATTGAAAAATTGCGGCAGTTCGTCGATCGACCAGCGGCGAATAAAATGTCCGATCGGCGTCACGCGCGGATCATCACCGATTTTGTACACCGGTCCTTCTTTGATCGACTTTTCCTTGATGAGCTGTTGCTCAAGCTTCATGGCCGACGCGCCACCATATTCTTTGCCGGTCGACATCTTGCGATACATCGAGCGCAGCTTGTTGAAACGGAACACGCGGCCACGCTCGCCCACGCGATCGCTGCGATAGATTACGGGCCACCCGTCTTCGATCAAAAGTGCGACACCGACCACGAGCAAAATCGGGCTCACCAGAATGATCAGGATCAACGAAGCGATAATATCGAACAGGCGTTTGGCGATACGACCCCAACCATCAAGCGGCGTGCGTTTGACTTGGATCACGGGAATGCCGCCGGTCGTATCCATTTCAACACGAGTAAAAGTCGCGGAGAACAAATCCGCGAGATAGCGGAACTCGACGTGATGTTCTTCCGCAAAGGCGATCATGCTGAGCGCCGTGTCCTTATCGAGCTCCGGATCGGCGAGCAACAATACGTCGAGCTTTCCCTTGTCCGCGAGCTGGGCCAACTCTTTGCGCGAGGCCTCGCTCCAATTCTTGATGTGTTTCGCGGGCGTGATGCCGATGCCGGGATGATCTTTGTACATCATCATCAAATCGTCCGCGGCAGAAGATTGTCCGACCAAAGCCATGCGCTGATGCCCGAATCCTCCACGCAAAAGTGCGAGACGGCACACGTGCAGCAACATGCGAAACAAGCTCACGTACGCGATCGCGAGCAACCACACGGCGAGCACGAGAAAACGCGAGGTCTGCCATTCGAGACGGAAGAACACGGTTGCGATCACCACCATCGCGCCGGCGGTACAAGCGAGGAATACGCGACCGAGCACGCTCCAGGCGCGGCGACGTTTGAGTGAATACAAACCCGCGAGCGCAAACAGGATCATCCAGATAAGCGCGAAAAACGCGGAAGCTTCGAACCAGCGGTCAAACGGGATGTCGGTCAGGATCGGACGAATGGACGTGAACAACTTTGAGTAACGCAGTGCATACGCGGTCACGGCCGCGCCGATCAAGGCCAGAAAATCCAAAGGCAGGAGGAGAAAAGCGAACGTGAGGTCGAGCCGGCGCATACTTGGGGGAAGTATATCACCCCCGAGCTCTTGACGTGCGGATGCGACAAGCGCTTGCGCACTCGCTAGATTGCCCGTATGCCCCTGGCAGTCGCGCCCCAACGCTTCGATCAACGGTCTTCACCGCGACGCGTTGCTCTCGTTCACGACTATCTGGTCCAGGATGGCGGCGCCGAACGCACCCTGCTCGCCATGCATGAGCTGTTCCCGCGCGCGCCAATTTTTACGCTGTTCCATGACCCGGCTCGCACGCATGCCGGCTTCAAAGGCGCGGATATCCGCCCCTCGCATCTCCAGAAAAAACCGTTCGCGCTGCGCCATTACCAGTGGTATCTCCCCTTCATGGGCGAAGCGGTCGAGAGTTTTGATCTGTCCGGCTACGATTTGGTGCTGTCCAATTCTTCAAGTTTTGCCAAAGGCGCGCTGGCCGAACCGCATGCCTTACATGTCTGTTATATGCATACGCCAACGCGCTTCCTGTGGCAGGAGCGCCTGGGCTATGTGAACGAATTGCCGCGCCCGGCACTCGTAAAGCGTTTGCTGCCCGCCTATCTCCATCATTTGCGTCAGTGGGATGCAGCCGCGGCCCGTCGTCCGGATTTGATCCTCACCAATAGCCGCACCTCGCAGCAGCGCATCCGCCGTTACTATCAACGCGAAGCCGAAGTGCTCGCGCCGCCGGTGGATGTCGAACGCATTCCCCTGTCCACCAAACCCGGCGTGTACTGGCTGACCGGCGGACGTCTCGTTGCCTATAAGCGTTTCGATTTGGTAGTGCGCGCGTTCGCAAAACTGAATGTGCCGCTCAAGATTTTCGGCGAAGGTCCGGAGATGGACAAGCTCCGCAAAATGGCCGGACCCAAAACCGAATTCCTCGGCCACATTACCGACGAAGCCAAAATTCAATTGTTCCGCGAAGCCATCGCCTTCTTGCATCCGCAGATCGAAGATTTTGGAATCACGGCCGTCGAAGCCATGGCCGCCGGTCGTCCGATTATCGCCTTCGGACAAGGCGGCGCCGCCGAAACCGTGATGGACGGCGTCACCGGAACATTTTTCGAAGTGCAGTGCTGGGAAGATGTAGGCAATGCCGCTTTGCGTTTTGATCCGTCGCGTTACGATCCGCGCGAAATCCGCCGCCATGCCGAAAGCTTTGGCAAACCACGCTTCCAGGAACAGCTCAAGAACCGCTTGGACCACGCCTGGGCCAATCATCGCGTATGAAAATTTTGGTGGATGGACGTCCGCTGCTTCGTCCGTGGATGGGCGGCGTTCCACGTCTCGCTTCGGGTTTGGTACCGGCGCTCGCCGCCGCGCTCAAGCCAAACGAGCTCGTGATCGCGACCACCGGCGCGCGCCAAGGCACGCCCAACAAATTGGTGGCGATCCTGACCTACACCGGGCTTTCAGCCTACGATCGTTTTTTTAAGCGAGAAAAAGCTGACGTATTGTTTCTTCCCAATTTGGAATTCGTCGGCCAACCAAAAATCCCATACGCGCTCTTGGTGCATGATCTGTCTTTTTTGATTGATCCGCGCTGGTTTGGCTGGAAGGCGCGCCTGTGGCATCACTTCGTAAAACCAAAAATGCTCATCAAGAATGCGGCGCATCTCTTTGCCGTATCCGAAACCACCAAACGCGATCTTGTGAACTTACTCGGTATTGATGCGAATAATATCACCGTCATTCCCATTGGTCTTGATCGCGAAGATCCGCTCCCCACAAAAAAAGACGGCCGCTACATTCTCTCGCTCGGTGGCACGCGCAAAAACGTGGAATGTCTTGAGGCCGCACATGCCGTGCTCATCCAGCAGGAAAAATATAAGGATGTGAAACTCGTCATGACGGGCACTCCCGAATTGCGCCGACCGTCGTATCAAGAATTGTTTGCGCTCATGCGTGATGCGAGCGTTTTTTGTTATCCCTCCTGGTACGAAGGGTTTGGTTTGCCGCTACACGAAGCCGCGCGTTTTGGCACACCTTGCATCGCTTCGACTTCGGGCTCATTGCCGGAGATCGCGCCCGCCGGAACTCGGTTCGCTCCACCCTCAAAACCCCAGTTTTGGGTTGAGGCGATCTGTCAGGTTTTGGACAATCCCGCCGATCATCAGACGAAGACAGGATTAGGCGATTGGAAGCCTGCCGGCAGAATCATCGCTGAAAAGCTGCTAACCCTGGCCAAATAGCCATTTTGGTTGACAAATAGGCCTTTTTGTGCTATAGTTACACGTTCGACGCTGACTCCCGATAGGCGGGTTTTAGTGGCCGAATGCGACCCCTGGGCGGCTTCGGCTGACCCGCAACAGATGGAGAGACAGTCATGAGCAAGCCCCAGAACAATCGCGTCCTCGTTCGTTTTCACACCAAGCAGAGCAAGGTTCGCGACGCCATCATGGAGGCCTTCGGCATCCAGGATGCCGAGGTCGAGAAGGTGACGCGCGAGACGCTGCGTCGCATCAACGAGCACCGCCAGGACAAGGCCAAGCAGCTCGGACTGAAGCAGGCCCGCCCCGGCATCCTCGGCGACAACGGCACGCAGGTGTTCGGCGAGAAGGGACTCTGCAACGTCTCGCTCGCCGAGCTCCACACCGATCTCATCGCCTCCGGCCTCATCCTGATCGGCGCGAGCGTGACCCAGAGCCCGCAGATGAACCAGGAAGAGGGC